>Ga0105051_10002102_pt1 | contig 26125 bp, 21 predicted proteins | sample FRY02_FD_78383 | JGI IMG/M metagenome (GOLD analysis project Ga0105051, IMG submission 78383) | Freshwater microbial communities from Lake Fryxell liftoff mats and glacier meltwater in Antarctica - FRY-02 (megahit assembly) | ecosystem: Environmental > Aquatic > Freshwater > Ice > Glacier... | reverse complement strand
CCCTCGCCACAGGCTGATAATTGAGAGAGTTGCGACGATTACGCCCAGAATACCACCAGCCATTCTGATCCCCCATTCAAGATGCTGCTGCCAAGGCAAAACTATGGCCAGAAATGACCCGCTAAGACCGGTACAGGATTTGACGGCGGTGGCAAATAGATGTTGGCTATTCATGGTTCTGGCGTTGGCTCCGGCACCGGATCAATAGTCACGGTGCCGTCCTCGTTGATCGTGATGGCGGGAATGCGGCTGTTGATGGCGGAGAGGCGAGCGAGGCCAGCGGCGTCCCATTGCGCGGTCAGGAATCCGGCCACTAGCTCGCCAAATGCCTGATTGATGGCGAACACCGACGCGGCTCTGTTGCCCAGCGCGACCAGCACGGCAGCGGGGTCGGGCGCGGACCAGAGACGATGGCTGGCATCGTCAAGTTGGTTGAGGATTACGTCCCGAGTCTGCGTCGGCGCTATAAGCAACTCGCGAGCCGTGCGTTCCGATGGCGTCTCCGGCTCTGTGGTCAAAAGCGATTGAGCGTTTGCGTGCAGGGTGAGGGCCGCAAGGGCCGCTAGGAGTAGTGTTATGTTTTTCATATTATTCCGAATAAAAGTAGCCGCCAAAGCAGTAAGCTCGCGGGTTGTTAGTTTCTGCGGAGGTCACATTAAATGCCCCGACTGAGACCAGCGGAGTTGATGGCATATTTGTAACCCCAGAAATAGATCGGCTTGTACCGATGGCTGTTCCTGTAGGGTCAAATACCGTTGCGGTGATTGTTCCGTCCCCGTCGTAATCCAGCACCAAAATAGCATTGGGGATGGTGATGCCAACGGTGGTCGTGTCCAGGATTACCGCCGACATAGATTCTGTGCCATCGCAATAGACCAATTTCATTTCGTCGCCGGTGATTCGGACCCCAAAAGACCGAGATGGAAAGGCATTAGATGTTGTAAATCCCGTGAAAGTGTAATGGTCCCCAACACGCCAATAAATCGAGTTTGTTGCTCCATCTAAAGTATTGAACCAGCCTATACGCAAGACGTATCGAATTCTTTTTGTTAGTGACAAAGACCCTGTTCCCTGATTTCCGGTTTCGTTTCCGAAGGACAAATTGCTGATGGATTGTATCCTCTTATACGAGTAGCTGCCAGTCGCGGTTCCTGCCCTCAAGTCCGCATAAAATGGGCCGTCAGAAATTGACGCACCCGTGCCGCTTGAACTAGATAGTTGCCATTGATTCATTGACGGGAATTGCGTTATTTTCGCCAGAAGCAAAGATGTGATGGAGAGGTAGCGATCATCCAACGCCCCCACATTGGCAAGCCGAGTGCTGCTCACGTCTGTGGCATTTGCCGCCGTGACTGTCCCCGCGTTGATCGTCACTGTGTCCCCGCTGGCGTCTCCAAGGGTCGTGTTGCCATCGACTAGGACCGAGCCCGTGACCGTCCCGCCAGTTAGGGCCAGCTTCGCATCCAGTGCCGTCTGCGCTGCACCGGAAATTGGCTCGTTGATTTTAATTTCTGCCCAACAAAGAGAGGGCAACAAAATTGCGAGAAGAAGAATCAGCTTTTTCATTTTTAGTTTCCCCATTGATAAGAGAGAGAGCTTGTTCCGCTGGCAACGATTGCGGTAATGGCATTGCGGACAGGTGCGGTCCCGGCATCCATCGTCAGACTGCCGCCAGACGCAGAGACCTTGAGTCCATTGGCGGTAGTGACTGCATCCGTTGACGAATCCACCTTAATGTAAATGTCCGCCGCCGAGTTGTTTTGCAGGATCACCCAAGTGCGTTGAGCATTTGCTGCAAGGACAGTGGTTTCCGTCGCGGTGACTGATACCGTTCCGATCCCTGCCGTGGCAGCAATGGCGGTGACTGTGGCAATCAGGAGGATTGCAAGGGCGATTTCGAGTGTCTTTTTCATGGTGTTTATGGTGTTGGGATAGAGAGAGATTCTGTTGCGATTTCGGGAAAGGCATAGGGAGCTTCAGAAAAGTCATTTGATCCGCCAAGAGCCTTTCGCGTTATGCCGTCCGCCCACTGGAAACAATCGGCAAGTTTTGGGGTTGATTCATGCGGGAACGTGTCCCACCACACTTTCATTTGCAGTAGTCGAGCGGTCGAAAAATAGGACGCGATATGCGATTCCGCCTCGGCAATATAGTCGATGGCGGGAGCTTCGTAGGCCGCAGTGTCGCCGCTCCATGCGTCGTAGGCAGCGCGCCAGCCGCCTGAGACATCCGGCCCATCGCGCTGAATAGCTACGGCCCCGGCTTCCTGCGTAACGATGGTGACGGCGGAGCTTCCCGCGTTTGCATATTTTGCGGATATAATGTTCATCCTTTTATCTCCATGAGGGTTAGGGTTGCTGCCGATGCTCCTCCTCCAGTTCTTAGTGTTGCCCCATTAAAATACATATTTCCACTTGAATTTGGAGCTGCGCGAACCGTGTAGGTTGTTGAAGAAGTTGTTGCCGGAGAATCTATATGGTGAATTACGAATGAAACAAACGCTTGATTAAGAGCAGCGCCTGGGTACATATCTCGCATTGAAATAGCATCAACCACAGAATCGCGAAAGATAGCGGCCATGGGAGCTGCGTTATTGGACATATAACTTTGACCTTGAAAAATAACAAGAATTGTGTTTGATGCCGAAAACGGAGTAATCGCTTGAGAAAGAATTTGAGTTCCCTCTGAGATTTGCGGGATTGTATCGTCGTGAGGAATGTACGGCGTCGTTATGAGCGCATTTGCGGTATATGACGCTTGCACGACTTGCAGAATTGAGCCTGCCGGAGCGATGCTCTTCCAATGATCGGAAGGCATGGTCAACGTCTTGCTCGACAGATCGAGCGCGGCAGCCAATTTTGCCGCCGTGACGTTTGCGTCAAGAACCTTTGCGGTTGTAACCGCATCAGCCGCAATCTTTGCGGTCGTAACCGCATCAGCCGCGATTTTGGCAGCATCCCAAATGCCATCGGCAAATGGAAGCCTCCCCGCAGTGTCCGCTGTAAATTCGTCCGCACTGAAAGAGGCGAGAAGGGTTTGGTATGAGACCCAATTTCCTGCACTTGTGCCGGAAGAGATATATAGGACTTGCGTGTCTCGCTGGGTGCCAAGCTGCCCTGTAAATTCCGGCACGGCAAGCCCACGTTCGCCCGCGTCCGCAAAGGTCTTCATCCCTGCGTTGACGGCAAGAGTAGTGCCGGAAAGAGCCAAGAAGCTTTTCAATTCATCCACGGTCTTCGTTATTGGCATCTTACTTGCGTTGAGCCCGAGCATCGTGTTTGCAACAGGAACAAGTTCATCCCGGTCTCCCTCGACATCAGAAACCCGGACTGACGCATTCGCCGCCCGGTCGATTTGTTGACAGATCCGGGTAACACGATCCAGCGCCGCTTCCTGGGTGGAGGCAGGGAAGTCCGCATTCTCCACGTACACAACCGGCTGAGTAATCGCGACCTCTGAATATACCGTCACCGTTGACGCGACGGCTACCGCGACCGCCGTGGTAAAGCTGCCGCCAGCCGGGTTTTCGGCACCGATCAGGGTGTAATCAGTTGCGTCAATCAACGTCGTGGCAACACCTGCCGCGCTCGTCACGACGACCACCAAATCATCATTGGCCGCGAATTGGAACGGGACAACGTAGGCCGTCACGGTCGAGTTGTTGCCGGAATATTGCGACCGGCTGGTGGAAGAAGAGACGCTCATAATAGGGATCGAGTCAAAACAATCATGTTTTTCGGGTTTTTGAAAGGTTTTTATTTCTCCATTTCTTTTAACCGCTCAGCCAGACCGAAGGCAGGCGAGATGAGATTCAGGGCGGCTGCGGGGGCGGCGAGTCCTGGAGTAACGGAAATTGTTTTTGAGATGTTTCGCCATTGGCGGTACATCTCCTCGGGGTCATCGACATTGAATGTCTCGTCAATGTTATTTAGCGTCCTGAGTCCTCGCATGGCGGTATCCACAACCGGATCTCTTGACGGCATAAAGAATCTTTCATGGAACAGCTTCGATAAGGTAACATCGGCAATAGTGCCGCCGAACATAAGGCCAGCAAACGGAGCTAGGGCGAGCGCCTTGTAGTATCCCTTCCGCGCCCAAATATCTTCTGGCTCATCGTCGCTCAACAGGGTCCGATAAAGATTCCCCATAGAATGCGAGATAAATGCCATTGCCTCGATCGTTAAGATGGTTTTCAAGGGCTTTTGCCAGTTGCCTTTGCCCTCCTCGGCGATTTTCTTAATCTCAAAGCCTGCCTCAATCATCATCGCGCTCTTGAATCGGGCGTCACTCATGAACATCATGATTGATTTGGTAAGGATATTGCCAGAGTTCTCAATCAGAGACTTTTGCCCCACGCCTATCGGCTGGGAGAACCTATAAATGGCCTTGTCAACCTCCTTCATTGCGTGGTCAACAGCCATCTTCTCATTCATCCCTTCCGCAACTGCGGTGGTGTAAGCAGAACGGAAGACAATCGCGCTCCCAATAGTGGTGAAGAAAGCGTCTGTCCTGTTGATTGGTGCCATCGACGCATGAGCTACGTTCGCCATGACCCCAGGCTTCGCTGAGTATTGCTGGAAAACGAATTGCATGGCAGGACTCATCCCGCCTTTAATCCTCCGCTGAACGGCTTCTGAGAACCAAATAGCAGGCATGGACTTAACCAATGCGGCTGGGTCAGAGAAGGCGCGGACAACCTCGCCCGGTTCCATTGCAAACATGAATCGCATCCCGGCATCGGTCTGCATTGTCAAGGTCCGCATATTGAACCCTAGGGATGAGATTGCTTTGCCGCCGATAAGAGTTCCTAAAAGGCCATTCATCCACGCCATCGAATTTGACCTGTCGCCCCCTCTAGTCTCAAGGAGACTCGTCCACTTCGAGACTTCTTCGTTCGCGTAATTCCCAAACTTGGCGCGAAGGGATTTCTTCATGTCGGCATCTGCGAAGATGTGCTTAAAGTCCCGGCCCAGTTCCGCAAAGTTGACCCAGTGGGATTGTTGGGCAAGGTGTTGTTGAAAGATGGTGATGGCTCCCGAAGGTGAGACTGATGCTTTATGAGAGACTCTTCCCTTGAGGAATCCCGGCGTAGAGCCGCCCGAAGTTGCCATGCCATCGGGGCCAATCTCAACCTCGTCGCCTTGGTGGTCATAGCTTGCTGGGGCGTAATTTTCCCCCGTAGGCATATTCATGCCGAAGATCCGAACATAAACAGGGTTTACTCTCGCCGCTCCCTCACTGTAAAACTTTTGAAGAAAATCCATGACCTTGACCGCAACAGGGTCTTTCTCGATGAAGGCCTGCAACTGCTCGCCGGTGTCTTCCCTCCATTCGCCCAGCTTCATTTTCTTCCGACCGTCACGCTGGTTCCATGTGAGGAGAAGCTGAATGGCTTGGTTTCTGGATAGAGTCGCGCCCTTTTCAACTCCGACCCTGCGGCTAACCTCAACAAATTCACGTTGGGCGAGCGGTGCATTATCCCTTCCCTCTGCCGCCGCCTTGGCATCACGCTCGGCAAGCTCTTCTCTCTGAGAATCCAAGGCGTCTTGGATTTCTTCTTTCGTGAATTTGCCAGAGTCAATCTCGCCAAGTGCCATCTTTTCCGCCTGCTCGACAGTCAGCTTTGCGGTCTCAGTCTTTATGTTCTCCAAGATTATGACCGCGTTTTCATGGGGTGCCATCAGGTCAATAGCTGCTTTCCCGGCTGTCTTCTTTGCCGCATTGGCCCCGGCTTTAATTGTCGCCAATAGTTCAAGCGAATAACGGATTCGCATATCTTGGTCCGCATTATCGGCCTTCATCATCCGCTCAAAAAAGTATTTAACTTGCTCGGGACTGTTCTGAAAAATTGTCGCAAGGAACTGCTCGAAGGAGAGATGGTTACGAAGGACTGAACCCGACCAATCTCCGGCCCTTCCGAAGAACTTTTTATGCGACGCCCTGAAACTGTCAGACAGTTCAACCCGGCCAATATCATCAAGGAGGGCAGAGCGTATTTCTTTCAGGCTGGCGAAATGGGCCTCGCGGGTCATCTTCGTTTTGTCGCGCCCCTCTTGAGCCACCTTCTTGAGCCAATCAAAAGCGATGGCCAAGGTGGCCGCGTCCCTTCCCTTTAGGTCTCCGAACATATTCAGCATCGACCACCGCTCATAGAGGTTCTGATCGGTCCGGCCTTCATTCATAGCCGCATCGAGATCAAGCATCTCCTTGGCAACCTCATCATTCGTGAGGAGCGCGAGCTTTCCGGCATCAATCGCAATTTCCTGAGCCGTATCTCCAAGGAATGACTTGGCGGCGCCGCCGCTTGACCTCACAGGCTGAAGTTTCTTGATGAGCTTCCGCAATCCGGCGAGATATTCTTTCTTCAACACCCGCTCAAGTTCCTTGTCGATCATGGCAATCCGCTTTTCGAGGAACTTGTCCACGGTGGCAACCTGGTTGCCTTGTATGGTATCCTTGCCCATGTTGGCAAGTGGCATCATCCCGCCGACCTTCCCGCGAATATCCTTCGGGAGCACTATAAGAATCGCATTTAGTTCCCTCATGCTTTGCAGGAGTGAGGAAAATTTCCTGTTGGGATCGGTGGAATTTCCACGATCTTTCCGCACCTCGTCAAACTTGACCTTGGCCCGCTTGTAGAGTGCCAGGCGAGCGTCAGGGCTTCGGTTCAGCCTGTCTTCGAGAGCGGCCTGCACCCGGTCAGTTGTGCCTTTGGAGATGGAGTAGTTGATGCTGTCCTGCGAGGAATCGAACCGCTGGTCTAGCGGGACGCCGGTGAACGGGTCGGTCCCAGGAATTTCAATTTTATATACGCCAAGAACATTGTCGTACGGCACATCGTCTAATACTCTAACCGCGCTTCTCGTTTCATAAGAAACATTGAAATTCGAGTCCCATCTCAGGTTTCCAAGCTGATTAAGCGGAATTTTAATATGAATGACATTCGGAGTGAATCCCGGTGCTCCCATAACACCATTAAAACTTCTTAAAATCTCATCAGTCTCAAGAAATAAATATACCGAATTCCCTCGCGCATTTCCACCTGTCCGACCAATCAAATCAACTTCTGATCCTTCAATTCCTGAACTAACAACATCCTCTCGGCTTGCATTGGTAACATGGTACCCATCAAGAAACTGAACCCCGCGGCTCTTTAAGACAGAAATCCACCTTTCAAATATATCAATTTTGGTCGGATCGTCATTTGGCAGTGGCGCAAATCCGTCAATATCTTGCAAAAACTCCGACGACTCAGATTCAGATAAGGCGGAAAAAGCCTTAGATTTGGGGACCTTGTCGATTGTTTTCATCGCCGCCGCATCCACCAACGCCTGAGCCTCCGCCGTCTCTGCTTCGGTGATCGTGCCAGCCTTGTGCTTCGCTTCAAGGTCAGCGTGGCGCGCGAACGCCTTAGTTCCAATGGAGTAGTTGATGCTGTCGCTTTCGGGTTTGAACCGCTCCGAAAGCGGAATCACGTTGCCGCTTTCGTCTCGCGTGATTGGGTCCGCTGATTTTATGTTGTTTTCCGTGTTCTTGTAAACGCGGTTTTGATCGTCGTCCTTGCCCCATTCCCGAATGTCGATGCCGTCCCAAAAAAGTTCTTTGCTAGGGATGCTTTCCTTGATGATGCGGTATTCACCCTCGCCAAACCGTGACTCCCCATGATCAACGGCATACCCGCGAGAAGGACTCACCCAATCTCTATTTTCTATCCGGGTGTTTTTAACAGATAAGGGAACTGCACGGTAAACGGTAATATTTGGGGACTTCCCCTTGTTTATTGCAACCATTGCCGCCTTGATGGCGCGGTATGCTTCCATCCCGTTTTTATCGGTGTAAGAGTAAAAACGTGGTCCGACTACGGGATCAAAATAGTCAGCAGGTTGATTATGAACCCCGCGAGCCACCTGATCCAGCGCGGCGTCTGCTCCATCCTCTTTTACTTGTTCGTCTGTAGCCCGCGAATTGCTAGGCGCGCTGTGACCGTCTCTGAACTTTGACTGAGGCGCGTACCCCGCAGCCATCGCGGCCTCGTCAACCATCGCCTGTTGAGTTTCAACGTCGCCGCTCTCCACAGCCGCCATGTACTCGGCGTCCTGTTTTTTGGAGATTGAATAGTTCCCATCCCCATATACCGCATCAGAAGAAATTGTCCCCACTTGCGCTTTGCCAGTCCGAATCCGTTCCTCCAATGCCTGCACCATGTCATCAACCGTGAAGAAGGCATGGCCCGCCTCATTGAACGCACCGACCAGCAAGTCTGGATCTTTGGCGTCATTGGAGAAGAGATCCTTGATCCTCATCTTTTTGCGGGTTGCAAACTCTCCCTTGCCAAGTTGCTGTACCAATTCTTTCAGCCTGCCAATCTCCGGTGTGAAGAATGGCGATTTCGTGTCTGGCAGCTTCTCGGCTGAACTGGTCAGCACGTCGAGAAGCTCAACCCCCGGCGTCCCTTCCCCGGCGTTGACCGAATCAAGTGCCTCTTGCTGCATCCGACGCCCTTCCTTCTCGCCCTCCATGCGGGCAATCTGGTCAACGTCAAGCCCAGTCGATGTGGCAAGGAGTTGTTGGAAATTCTGGTTCACGTCGCCCGCCGCAATCGCTCGCTTGAGCCGATACGACCGCACGAGAATTTCCCGCAAAAAGACCGCGATTTGTCGCATGAATGTGCGGAGCCCCGAGGGAATCTGGCTTTCTTTCGTGCGCCCGAGGAAATACGAGACCGCAACGTCCGAGAACGCTTCAATGACATTGGTATCAGTTTCGGTCAGGAGGTTGGCAAATTCCTTGTGGCCTTTCAGCAAATCAAGTTGATCCCGCACCCATTCAATCGTTGTGTCGCCTTCCTCGATGGCCCGCCTCAAATTGTCCTGGGAGTAATCCCGCATGAGGTGAATGCCGTCGGCCCCGTCACTCACCGCAATTATTGATTTGTAAATCCCATCCTTAAGTCGCCCCCGGTTCGATGCCTTGACGAAATATCCAGCAAGCTGTTCAACTTCCTTGATCTCGTAGCCATGGGAACGCACCGTCTCGAAAAGCCTATCGAGATGTTCTGGCGTTTTGTCGGCGTTGTAAATCTCAAGGAAGGATTGCGAGCCTTTCCCGAGCAGGATCTTTTGAACGTCCTCGCCGCGACCGATGGCTTCATTGACGGCCTTGATGTGCTCCAAGCCTTCGGCAATGCCCGATGTCTTCCCGGTCATCCATGCCCGGTCAGCTTCTTCTTTCGCCATCAATGCCGCAGCTTGATCCCTTGTCTTAATGACAACCTGTCCTTTCGAGTCGGTCAAAGTCCATTCTTGCGCCGGGTTGCCATTCTCATCGGGATCGCCAAGGACAGAGGAGACCGTCAATTCCGATCTACCTTCTTGAGCCTGATTCGCCTTCTGATTCGCCACCCGCTCATTGCTCGCAGCCACCCCGGCGGCAATGCTCTCCGGCGTCCGCTTTGCTGCCTCCTCTATGAAGATGGCGAGCTTCTCTTCCTCTGTGGGAGCCGTGATGATCTTCGCCGCCCCTTCATCGGAAATCCCGGAGTCAGTCATGGGTTGCGCGAATTCGAGTAAATGACGGCCATTTCTCGTGTCTGATATTGTGGCGAAGCCCGCCCCAAACATGGACATAATCAACATCGTGCCGATGGTCTCTGGAATCGCGTCACGATATTGCGCTAGGTCTTCTCTGAAATTATGTTGAGGGTAATCTTCTTCCAGAGCCATGCCGAGCTGATCGACCACAAGCGGGATGAAGTTTTGAACCAGTTCAATCCCGGTCTCCGCTGCCGTCATGACGCTGGCAGTCTTTCCGAAATTCGCCATTTTTCCGACCATGCCTTTTTTGGAAAGCGTCATTGCTTTAAGCGTTTTAGAGAAGATGGGAGCCTTACGGAAAAGAATGCCCATTTGAAACCTATCAAGAATCGACTCTGGAATCGCCATGACTGTCGCGTAGCTGCTCGCGGTCTCTGGGGCTAAATCTGGAGCTTCGTTCCTGAGTCGCTCATAGTTGCCTGCTCGGTAAGCCGCAAACGTCAACGCTGGACCAATGACGGGAATCATTGAGGAAGCCATGATCCCAGCAGACCCAGCAACGCCATAGACTGATTTTTCCGCCACTTGCCCAAGCCAGCTTTTCGAGACCACCTTGATTGGGTCCGCCTCCTGTGAAAGATTGTCGATCTTGCGAATAACGCCAATGACATTCAGTTGATCTTGGATTTCCTCCTTAGCCTTCGCTCTACTCTCTGGCGTCGGGTAACTCTCCTCAAATCCCGACCGAGACCTTGGCCCCAGCATCGCAAATGCTCCAATCTCATCCATGCTTCGTGGGCCTCCGTATTTAATTTCAGGGACATCAAGCTGATTTAATGACCTGAGCTTGTTTCGCAAGCCGTCCTCCATCGTCACTCTTACGGTTTGATTCATTGTGCCGATGGTCGCGCGCCCGAGCGTTTCCGCAGTCTGCTTCAAGAACCCTTTCGGATCAAACCCGCTCCGTTGCGCGGCCAGCAATACTGCAGAAAAGAGAATGTCTTGGTCGGCCTTTGGCATATTGGCAATCTCTCCAATGACATTCTTCGCGCCAGAGCCTTCCTTCTGCCCTGTCTGACTTGTCACCTCGTCATAGAGGCGCTTTGCGGTGGGAGCATATTTGTCGAATTTCTCTCGAAGATCTTCCCTCGTCGCCATGAGTCCATTGAGATATTGCGCTTCCTCGCCCGGCTTGAGACCTTTGGCAAAATCGGGATTTTCAGTCTTGTATTTTTGGAGTGCTGCGGCTCCAGTTTGTACCACTCCAGTCGTCGCTTCCTCGAAAAGGCCGTTCATGACATCACCAAGGATGAGTTGTTCATCCATCGCTCGTTTCTTCTCCCCTGTGAAATTGTCTCGCACCAGCGAAAACATTTCCTGATCCGTGATGGTCGGCTTTCCATTGGCTTTTTGCCCGAACCCGTCCCGCCAATGTTCGTACGTGTCGGTCAGTTCCCCAGGTTGCTTCCCCGTGGCAAACTCGAGATACGCTTGATTTGCCGCCCTGATTGGCAGCGTTTCGGGAATCAATGATGCCGCCATAGCATCAACCACGGCGGGTTGGCGCGACTGCTTCTTGAAAAATTCATCGTCCGTATAGAGCTTGGCGAAATGCTCCCCTTGCACTTCGCGCTTCCTTGCGTCCTGTGCGTCGGCGTATTGAAGGAGTTTTGCCTCAATGGTTGGCCGCTCATCCGGTCCCGCCGTGTCGAGTCGCTCCATAAAGCTATGGGCGGTTGCGTCGTCAATGACGGGGCTGTCCTCTTGCGGTTCCGGGTCGATAATTAAAGCCATGTTAGGAGTTGAACATTTCCAGTTCTTTTTGGCGACGATTTATCAACCCTCGACTCACCACCAATTTTCCGCCCTTTGTGAATTTGTTCCATGTCGGGAGCCGTCTTGCGATCTCTTCCGCGCTTTTCGATGTCATGATTGTCTCGATGTCGCCGGTGTTGAAATCGAAACTAATTAAGGCGTTCCGCTGATTTTTATTTAGACTGATTCCGCTCTTGGCAATCTGAGCGTCAACCCTTGCCGCGTGAGTCTCTAATTCCGAGGTAAGGCGCTTATCGGCATCTGCCCTCGTGATGGTCTCCCCCGGCTTGCCTTTCGTCCCGTAGCCGATGGCGGTTTGCTTGTAGTCGTCATAAGAACCAGAGCTAAACCCCTCCCACTGTTTCACTGCATCAATCAAGGCGCTGTCGAGTTTGCCGCCTGTGGCTGGCGTTGGTTGGGGTTGGGGTTTGCTGGCTTTAGCTCGAATCGCATCAGATGGAACTTCGCCATTCGTTTTCTTGTCGCCCCAAATTCCAGCCGCCTGAAAGCGCCCCAGTTGAACAATTGGAATAAAATCCCCAAGGCCGCCCGTCTGCCGGCTCATAAACGAACTCCATAAGTTGCCGGGAGTTTGCCACATAGATTTCGCCGCCGCACCCGCTGTACTTGATCCCACCGCCGACTTCATCCAATCGGCATCATCTTGCGGGCCAGGTTCAGGCCACTTTTTCTGCCAATCGCGGGCCGACTTTTTCAAAGCTGCTTTCTTCTGGTTCAGAGCAATCGTGTATTCAGCCCAAGCCTCACGGTCGTCTTCTGGTTTGGATTTTGGTTTTTCGATCAAAAGCCCTTGCATGCCAATGGTGTCGATTACATTCTCCATGTTCGCCGCCCGTTCCCGTTGCGGGGTCATGCCGTCTTTAATGGCCTCGCGGAGATTGGTTAGGAGCGGTTGCCGCTCGCCTGGAATGGCTTGGGACCGGATGTCACGAAGTATCCTCATCCGCTCTTGGCCGTCAGTGTCCGAGGATGGATCGTAATTGACGGATTCCGTCCACATCTGATCGTAAGCCGCGAGGTATGCCGCTTGTCCTTCCGGTGTGGTGGATTTCTCTACCGCCAGCGAATCCACGAAGGAACGCGCGTCTTTTTCCCCGAGGCCAAGGATTGCCGTCCTATCATGGATTTGATCTTCCGTGGTAATGTTCCCGCTCAAAATGTCATCGTCAATTTCATTGGACCCTTGAATCTGGAAATTTCGGAGGTTCCGGGCCGCTTCGACTTCCCATTTGTCGATCTTCATCCGTCCATCGGGACCAGAAAAGTAATGGTCCGCCATGTCTTGCAAATGGGGCGGGATGTCCTTCCCGTTTTTGATGATCTTCATGTCATCCGCAAATTGCGGGGGGGCCGACTGCATGAAGCCGGTCAGTTCATTGGCATTCCGGGTCTCTTTAACCTGCTTCAAAAATGTGTCCGCCTGATCCTGTCGCCAGGCGCCATTGGTGACGAGTTGCGAGACTATCACCCGTCCACCCGCATCATCGCCATCGTCAAATTTCCTTTGCGCTTGGGACACCATTATGCCTGCCCCCCTATCCACCGCCGACCGATTCGAGGATACAATTAGGCCAGTGTTAGCCCGCGTCATGAATTCCTGCGTTTGAAGCGCAAGCCGATGCCTTCCATCTTGACTTAATGGCAGTCCTTCCAAGTCTTTCGGATCTCCGCTGGCAAATTCAGTTTCCCAATCAGGCTGCCAGCGGTCCTCTGATTTCCCTTGTAGCGTCCCTTGGTATCGGGCCAGCCTTTCAGATCGGAGTCCGTCAATCGTCGCCAGAGACACATCATCCTGCATTTTTGCCTTGCGCTCATTGGCATCCTGAATCACCGCGCTAATCCGCTGGCCTACTTCGCCCAGCCCGGAAATAGAATCACCAATGGCCTGAGACCCCCGGGCCGCTCCATCGAAAGAGCCTTGTTGGAGCGGCTGCGTCATCAAATTTCCAGCCACGCCGGAAAGGTTCGTGTTCGCCTGGGGAACTCCGATCATCGAGGGATCTGGACCTAGTTGTGGCGCGTTAGGGATTTGAGCGAGCGGAATGGGCATAATTTTTTTTAACGGTTCGTTGCGCTTCGGCAATGTTCGAGTAACCAGTCGTCCCCACGTTGATTGCCTGCCCCGCCCCTTGAATAAGAGTTCCTGTCGCCGCGCTTCGGAACCCTTGCGCGGTGTTCATGCCGGACAGGTAGTCGGCCCGAGCCTTGTTTTGATTGATGGAGAACCCAGCTTGAGCCGCCGCACCTTCATATCGGGCAAGGCCCTCATCGAAAAGGCTGAATCCGGCCTCAAAGCGCTCAAGTTGTGCCCTCCGGTCAAACGCCCGGCCTTCCATGTCCCCGCGATAGTTGATGTCCTGAACCCCTAGCTCAAGAAGCGAGGCAGTTTCAGCCATCACGGCCAAGGGAGATCCTTCCGAGGTGACGTTGGATTTTCCATAGCGAGCCCGCTGCAAGGCGAGTTGGCGTTCGTTCTGCATCCTCTCGCGGCTGGCCTCCTCTCGCGCCTGAGACTCAGCCGCACGGCCTTGTTGCTCTAAGGCTGTTGCGTTATTCTGTTGAGCCTGCGCCCGCGCTGACGCATTTTGGGCCTGCCATGTGGATTGTTGTTGGGCCAATTGCAGGTTGATCCGGTTATTCTGGTCTGCGACTTGGCGATTGTAATTCGCCATGGCAGAAGCATTGCTTGCCTGTTGTTGTTGGGAATAATAGGACAGGCCCGCGCCAGCCGCAGCGACCGCAGTACTGGCAACTCCGGCATAAAGGGCGATTGACGCCCCCAATGTGAGTCCGAGTGCTTCGAGAGCCATTAGAACTCCTCCTTCTGTGGAAATAGGACAAATTCTTCCATATCTTCTCCGCTTGGTCCCCAAGCTTGACGGATTCCTTCGCTCACGAATCCCATGCACCGGACGAACCGAGCACTCTGATACGACCCGGTTGCCGGGGAAGCGATGATGTGGGCTTGGATGCGGTGTAGGTCTAAAGATACAAATGCGCTGATGATAAAATCACGACAGGAACGGATGAACGATAGAGCGCGAAGCCCCGAAAGATATTCTTGCAAAGATGGCTCAATGATGAACCAAGACTCTCCTGAGCCTGGATGCGAGGGAATGATGCCACCAATCGCGACAATCTGCGAAGCTTCGTTTTCGACAGCCCAGCCTTTTCCGACAGTCAGAATCACCGGTTCGGCGGCGCGATACGACTCCAGCCCCACGGCATCAAACGCCACCATATCGCCTTCGCGCATATCTCGAATGTGAATTGGGCCTTTCATCATATTCCAGTTGCCTCCCACTGTGGCGTTATTGCCAGCACGGTCAGAGGCAAGGGTTGAGTTTGACGAAGGGCAATGACCGCCGCTCTGGAATGGTTTCCTGTGACCGGAAATTCTTTGTCGCCAGTAAAGACAGGAGGCGATGAATCCATGGGATCATGAGTGGTGCGGGAAAACATCCAATCCCAGGCTGATCCAGCGGCATTGCCCTGATATTCACCACCGAGGGATTTGTGGAGACTCACTGCGGCCCGATAGACTTTCTTCTTGGACCCCTTAGTTGAGCCGCTCCGAAGTTGCATTTCCATCTTCATCGGTTGAAGGGTCGAGGTAAAGCGTAGTCCGGCCAACACGGTCCCCGCTGCGGCTTGCAATGTAATCGCACCACTGGCAACCGTTCTGGCTGGAGAGACGGCACCATCGGCCAAAATGTCAACTTCCTTTGCCTCCAAGTGCGTCAGCCCGGAGACCGAAACAGAAGCCGGATCATTCGTCACCCGCTTGGCACAGTCGAGGTACCACCAGTATGGCTTGTTCTCATTCTCGAATTGCTCGCGAAAATCAGTCCTGAACCGCTCGATATATCGGACCACGCTCCCATTGATTGTGCGGTTGACCGAGAACCAGACTTCATCCGGCCCAGATGCCCCATAGATCGTAGCCACGCTCTCAAAAGTGCCGTCAGTTGTATGCCGATGGAACCCGACCACATTTTGATCCCGCTCGTAAGTCATGCCTACAAGTTCGCCTGACCCCGCCACCATCCAATATAGGGCATCCGGTTGCTGCTGAAATGCCGATTCGAGGATTTCCCCGCTGGTGACGTGTTCCGCCAGCACCGTCAAATCCGGGGCAACCCAGCCATCCTTTTCAAATTGATAGACGAGTTCCCTTATTTTTCGCCCCTGGCGCTGAACGAAGAGAATCACATCATTGACGACCATTGCCCGAAGGTATTTCGATCCGTAGGACGATTGCCGCGCCGCCCGCACATTCGAGGGAGTGATTGGAGTGTCTGCAGTCGTGCTTCCAAGCGTCCATTCATCTCCAGCGGTCCCGATAAGAAGCTGATCTTGCGAGGTCATCCACTGGATCGGGTTGGCCTCCTGCGATGAAAGCGAGAAGAAGAGGCCCGCGTCGTCATTGGCCGAAGTGCGGAAATTCTGAAAGTCATCGGTATTGCTCCCCCAAATCGACTGAGGCCGGGTGGATGTCCCAGCGTAATACACCCGCTGTTCATGAAGCGAGACCGTGCGCGGGTAGCCTTGCCGCCCCGACCAAGCTCCCTCACTCCAAAAGGACGTTGCCGTAGTCTTGGTGAGAGAGTTTTTGACGGCCGCGGTGCAACTTGTCGCAGAAGCTACCGCCGAGATTTTTACGAATCCATATTCCCTGGAGTTCTTGAGTTCCAGCAAAGCGCGGGCGGACGTGTTACTGACATAATTTGTCACCGTCAACCGAAGAAGTGCCTCACTCTCTTCCGTGCCGGTGGCGGAAATGTTGCGATCATTCTTGCTGACATATGGCCCCCGGACCGTTGCCCATGTCGTCCCGCCGTCATAGCTTCGCTCCAAGGTCACGGAAGCGGTCCATGTTCCATAGGTCGTCAATTCCCAATCCCCGAGTACCGCAATTGTTGAGGAGGAGCCATTTGCCACGATTGTTTTTCCAATGCTTGCCGTGTCCCTATCATGCCCAATCTGGTAGTAGCTCCCGACGCTGGCCGCAGTGAATTCCGTGTGAAGCGTCCACTTGGCTGCGGCAAGGTCTGTGGCGAAGGTGCCCGAGGTGTGATCTGTCTCCGCTTTATAGATGCTCCCGCTGTTAGAAACATATTCCCCGGCAAGATAGTCGGTTGACCCCGCCCACGCGGGGGCTGTCGCCGTGATCGTGATGGCGTCCCCGGTGGTTGCGCTCGCCGTCAGGGTGATCTTGGTAATGTTCTCGTCGAGAAGAGCGGGCCAATCGGGTATCAATTCTTCAATCCGCCAAGAATTGTCTGCCAACCGCGAGAGCTTCCGGGGCGCATAGGAAGGGTGCGCGAAGAACATCACGTCATTAATCTGAATGAATTGGATGTCCCGCAGGTCTGCCTCAAGATAGGGCGTGACGATTTCAAGCGGGTTCCCGGGACTGACAGGGTCTTCCACGCTGGCCCCGTTCTTCCAGAAGCGAAGATAAAGGTCACCCGCCTCCAGCATGAAGTTTGTGGTTGTTGAGAAATTGAACCCGAGCAGCCGGCACCGCTTGTCTGAATGCTTGGCCGCGCCGAGGTATTCCGTTCCGGGCCGACGATACGCGCCGCCGTAGGGCATAACGATCATATTCTCAAGCGTCCGGCAGCCGCTCCCGTACTTCTCGATGTCGGGCCGTGCGTCGAGGTATGGCGAGAGTTCGCCCGCGTTGAACGAGGGAATGAGTTGCGAGAAAGGCATTACAAGGTTCGGTAGATTCCGCCGCCAGAGCTATAAACCCGCCGCGCCGCCACCAGTTCGCTAGTAACCGCAGGCAAGGCTGGGCGTCGGTGGCCTAGGTAGGCATCGACCCGGCGAGCTTCAGGCCCAGTCAATCGGGCATATTCCATCAACAAGGAAGATGCCATCTTCTCGTCTCCTGTCAGCGGCTTGGCGATCATGGCCGCCAACTGGCAGGAAAGCGCAGAGACGAAAAGCGGATGATAGAAAGAACCGTCAGTGACCCGGAAAACGTATTTGATGATGGCTGATCCCTCATCGGTCAGGAGCGTCTTCCCCTGAATCTCAAAGTAATCGCTTCGATCATGCGGACCGGAACCATTCAGTGAGAGCACCCGCAGATTGTCGGAGGGAAGTTGGTACTCGAACTCCCACTCCAGAAGCGGGGTAGTAGTTAGCTTCGATAGGGTGGCAGTCTTTATGGCGAATCGCCAAGGATTTGATTGCAATACCTCTTCCCGCGCTTGGTCAAAGAAGGCGTTACAGAAACGCGCTGATGGGGAATCATCACTGAGCGCAAGAATTTGATCTTGAGAAATCCTTGCAAGTGCAAGGTTCGCGATTTGAACGTCAGAGGCCATGAAGATTAAAAATCCAAGACTGCGCTTCCGGTTTTCCGAAAGCGCAGGTAGTTGGATTTTCGGTCAGGGCATCCGGTAGCTTGCCCGAATGACGATGAGCTTTCCTGCGGTAACGGTGCCACTGCCCGAAGCGAGTGTTCCCGTTACGGTCTGGTTAGCTGCCGTATCGACGGCAAACGGAGCCAGAGCATTCGTGTTCCGAGCAGTCATCTTAATTTCGATGCCTGCTGCGGTCAACGCAATGTCGGTGGTAGCGTACCGATCGTCGTCGCCAGCATCTCCAATGCTGGAGAAGATGAATCCTGTGCCGCCAATTCCGTCTGTGGTCACGTACATATCCCGCAGAATCGCGCCCACAGGGAGCTTGAACAGAGGGATGATGTCCGCAGCAGCATCCGCTGCAGTGGTGGTGTACGTTCCGGTGATTTCCTGGACATCGCCAGAAATGACTTGTCCCAGAGGTCGCGCCCCTGGGTTGGTTGACGCCTGCTTTTGGAAGGTGTCAGTTCCGAGTAGTGTTGCCATTTTTTTGGTTTCCTATTTTCGTTAAGTTTGCGGCGATTAGGCCAAGGTGGTATCAACTGCGATTTGCACGACCTTCGCTTCCTCCATGCGGACGCCACCGACAAGGCCGGTATGACGGATCTGCAAGGAATGGCTCTTGTCGGCCCGGATGTCCATGTGAGCGCGAGCGCCAACGGTGGACATCTTCACGCCGCTCTTCACCCAGCAAGGGAGATTGCGAACGCCGGACACTGCAGGCATCACGCTCGAAGAGACCCTCTTGAAGTAGAATCCCATGAACGTATCAACCTTGCCTTCGACCAGCGATTTGACGCTATTGTAGTCGATGCTTGTGATTTCGGTCACCCGAAGCAACGCTTGGAGTTCTTTTGCCGTGATGGCAATACACCGGGCCTCTTCATCGTCCACGTCCGCATCGTCCAAGATAAACTTGGCCTGACGGAGTTTTCCGATGGTCAGCGAGGAATTGGCATCACTGCCGCTTTCCACGTAGTCGATGGCTACCTTCTGACCAACGGGCAACGCGGTCGTGGTGGTTGTTTCGAGACCAAGCGAAGTGACCGAGGGAACAACGGCATCACCGAGGGCAGCCGCGATAATCACGGTGTCCTTGAGGCGATTCCACCCATTAAGGTGAGCCATTTGAACCTCAGAACGAGGAAGCGAGATTTGACCAAGGAAGGTCTCATCCCATTCGTCGAACAGGTCAGCTTTGTCGTATCCGCCTTGGGTCAAACGTCGTTTGCCGAGCGGGGTGTCAGTGATAACCGTTTCGCGAGCACGGCCAAGAATGGCCTGCCAGGTAACGGCTCCGATTTGATTGAAGTCCTTCGACTTGCCGTCGAAGGGTGCCATGGTGACGTATTCTGAAAGGCGGCTGTCAGATTGCTGAACGAGCTGCTCCCAGTTGGTACCATATTCCAGCGGATAGTGTGCCGGGATTGTAGAATTAGCGGACATAAGATTAATAATCTCCTGTTGAATTTCGTTGTGGTTTAAACTGCGCCCATGGCAGCGAAATTGTCCGTTTCCGGGTTTCCGTCTTGGGATTGCCATCGGCGGGCCACACGAAGGAGGTTGTCCGCTTTATTGCTGAATTTATTCTTTATGAAATTTCCCGCATCCAGTCAACACAAATATTTTAATTCGATCCGTTATCGCGCAAAAAAAGACCGGCCACCAAAACCCATTGGTGACCGGCCCCTCATGATGCCCGTTTAGGGCGAACTATTGTCCTCGCTTTATCAAAGAGCGAACCTGGGCCACCACATCAGGGTCGCCCTTCTGGTATCGGTCGTAGAGCGGATTCTGAGGATTGGTCTGGATGTCCTTGGCCGACATAGATGCACTGTTGCTGGTTGCGCCGGTCTGCCAAACATCATCCGAGAGCTTTTCCGAGAGGCGAAGAAAGCCTTTAAGCGTCTCCGGGTCGCGGAACCCTGGCGCCGTCGTCGCATCCACCCCAGCAATTTTTGCCGCCTGGGCGACACGATGAAGATTTTTGTCGTAATTCTCGCCCCAATCCTTTTTCAACGTGGCGGTGCCTTCGTCCAGTTGCCGTTGCAGTTCGCCCGTCGTCGCGACGATCCGGCCAGACTCTTGCTGAGCGCGGAGGGCCACATATTCTTTCACCGCCTCCGCTGGGATGTTGTATTTGTGGGCCAGTTCATAGACCGGCTTTGATAGATCGTCATTCCAGTCGAGACCTTCCGGCAAGTTCTCCGGTTTGATCTTGGCATATTCATCGACGGATTCCAGAGCGCCCACCGCCTTTCGATAGGCAGCCACTTCTTCCGGCTTGGCATTTTCGCCAGGCACCGTTACCCCTACTGGTTTTCCAAGGCGGGTTTCGAGTTCCCGATAGCTCTTGGCCATATCAGGCAGTGACTTGAATTTGCCAAAAGTTGATCTGGCATCGCCCATCTCTTCCGGCAAGCGGTCAGTCCATCCCTCGACAAACGCGCCATCTTCACCAACGAAGCCAGCAGGAGGCGGCGCTTGGGTTGTTGCGGTTGCTTCGGTTGTGGTGGCAGGGGCTTCCGTGGTCGCCTCGGTGGTAGTGGTTTCTTCGCTCATAAATTTATATTTTGCCCTTGAAGTCTGAGCCATGAAATTGCTTTTCTTGCTCCGCTATTAGTGGCTTCTTCAATGACGTTGTATGCATCCCAATGGCTGCCTATCCCCCATTCAACGAACCTTTCCATGTCGCGATCTAACGCCGCCAGCCTCACTGCCTCTTGAATTTTCTTTGAAAGGTCGGACGCCATCGAGTCAATGAGGTCATTCCTCATTTTTTGGTTTTTATTATGAATCTCTTCAACAACCCTCTGCATTGTGGACAGAACTCTTGAACTAGTTTTTCGCGCTTGGCTTTTCTTTACCGGAGGTCTGACGGAGATTTTCTTTTTCACTGTCGCCTTTTTTGATTTAGCTTTTTTGTCCATAAATTAAAGCCCGAGTTGCCGCAACCGGGATGCGGGATATAACGCGACGAAATCAGCTTCCGTCCAATTCTCGCGCCGCCATTCGATCAGATCCGGGTCAATGTCCCCAAGTTCAGTTCGTTCAGGCTCGCCTTTAAGCGAAGTGGTGCCAGGGGCCGGACTCGAACCGGCGATCTCTTGCTTATGAGGCAAGCGACTTGCCGCTTGTCCACCCTGGTTTTTGGAAAGTTCCTTTTCGACCATTGTGACGGTCTTGTGGTGCAAGCCTTGGACTGGATGGAAGACGTTCTTTTCGTCCACCACTCCAACCTCTTCCCCATCTCGCAAGACGGTGTTTCCTTTTAATTCGATCATGATTTTTTAACTTTGGGTTTTGGTTTTTCCTCCTCGATTGGAGAAGAAAGGATCTCATGGATGCGGATAATCACATCACGGCCACCATCCTTTAGGGCAGCTTTAAGAGGGTCATAGGCAGAATGGTCGCCCTTATCCGCCAGCATGAACACGCGGGAAGTCAGCCCGGCTGCCTTGGATAGATCAGCTAGGACCGCTTGTCCCTCAGTCGATCCAAAAACTTGACGATAGAGGGAAATCCTCTGGCCGTGCTCTTGGTCGGACTTGAGCTTTCGGGAGCTTTGCTTTTCCGCTATTGTCATAATTCTTTCGAGATGGCTTGTCCTGCAACTGAATCTGGTTTGATCCCGCCAACATTCTTTGCCGCCATCGACGCATCCAACATTTGCTGTTGCTGCGCGGCTTCTGCCTGGGCCTGAGCCCGACCGGCCCGGATCTCATCAACTTCGTCTTTATCCCGCATCCAATCAGCGGGCAAGCCGTCATTCCGGCTGGTATCGCGGGAAATCTTGTCGAGATCGTAATTATCCATGATCTCGGGATGTTGCTGGGCGAGAGGCATATTGATTTCCATCGACCGAAAAAATGCCGTGTTTTGGAGGGCTTTGATTGCAAGAGCTACCCGCGAATTATAAGCGACAGAGGGATCTGGGAGGAACGCACCATCGGCCCCTTGTTCGATGGCTTGCATGGGAGGTTGAGGGAACTTGCCCGCACGGAGGAGGATGCCAAAGACACGCTGAAGTAGTGGAGTGATAAGTTCGGTGGTTTTGCGGGCAAAGGCCGGTGTGAATTGAGCCAGCTTTTCCGATGCTCGTTCGGAAACTTCTCGCGCCGTCATTTGTTTATCAACCTGGGAGAACATTTGAAAAAGATCAACGTAGAACAATCGTTCGATGGCGGTTTGTTTTCGCTTCTCGCGGTCAAGCCCGACATCATAACGGCCCGCAGTCATCCATTCTTTCGGCAGAGCACCAGGCAGGTTTTCGTTGAATATAGTCATACCACCAGCCCGAAGGTCAATCTCATCCACCATAGAGGATGGCGCAAGAAAGCGAGGGAAGGCCGTCACTTCTGCCAAGGCGTCCATTTGCTTGACCAGAAAATTCAGTTGCCGCAGGTCGGCTAGTGCCGATTGTCCGGGAGAAGTCCCGTAAATGTCACCGCTCTTTATCGCATGACGGGAAACAAAGAACGGCTTCTCATCAAATCCCTCGTCGGAAATAAGATGGTTTTCCCCAGCAATGAAGTAAACAGACCTCCAAGGCTTGTTTTTCCGGTCCATCTTCCCCGGTTCCCGCTCATCATAGGGACGCGGATAAATACCATGAGACACCGTGAAGGGCGATCCTTGCTTGCCGTCCTTCCTAAACTTCTCCAAAGCCGCCGTCATTTTGGGACTGAGATTGTCCGCGCCAAATTTCATTTCCGCCTGCCTGGCTGAAAGCTGAATCTCGCGAAAAAGCGTATCAATTTTGCCTTCGTCGTCCTCGTCGATCCAGTAGGAACCGATTGGCAAAGCCTCGAAATTCAATGAGACCGACTTCCCTGGCAATACGATCATGCAACTGGTCCCGAAACATCCATCGTCAAAATACAACTCGTGAATCTCAGAATAAAAATTTGAGCCTGCCAATTCCGCTTGGGTGATCTCCGAACATTTCTGAAACCATGAATCAACCTCATCGTCACCCTTCTTGCTCATTGGAGCATCAAGCGTAAACCATCGAGAATCCGCAGGCGTGATGTAGGACATTTGCCCATTAGCAAGAGTCTGATTGGCAAAAACTCCGGTCGAATCAAATAGTTCTTCTTCCGCTGAAGTGTCCGGCGAAGTCGTGGAATGGTAAATCTTCCCCGCTTTTCTCGGCATGATGTAGCGGGCCAACTCATCCCAAGTCGGCTCCCAAGATGCCCGAGCGCTCTTGAGGCTCGCAAGTCTTTCTCCGCAGTATTTAGCGAGAGAATGCCCGCCGTCTGGAATTTTATCAACCATTTACCCGAGAAGGGTTTTGTTTTGGCTGCCCGTAGCAGGAGAAAGCGCACCCGTGGACTCGCCAGCGATCAGCGTGGAGCGAACTCCCTTGCGCCTGGCGGCCTGTGTCTTCTGATCGGTCGCGGCCTGTGAAGCGTCAAGATTGCTCACCGTGGGGGCCGGCGGAATGGGAGGCGGAGGAGGTGGCGGCGCTGGGATCGTGACTTGCGGTGCCGCTGGCATTTTTACCGGCTTCGGTGCCGATGGTGCCGACTGTCCGCCACCAAAAAAGAATTGGCCAGGATTAACCCGCTTGCCGAATGCGCTGAAGAAGTTTGTCAAAATCATAATACCGGATTGTTTTTCCCCGTCGTTGGAAACCAATGAATTGCAATTTGTAGGGGATAAAGTCAAGAATTGTTTTGAGTCGCCCCGCGTATGCAAAAATCAGCCATGCGTTTTGGTCCGCCTTATCAAAGCTGCGCCAAGGGTCATCGATAATTTCCGAACCAGCCCACCGATTGACCGCTCTCCCCAAACCAAAGCAATCATCATTGTGGAGCACATGGCCAACTTGCAAATGGGCGCGGACATCTTCCTCGAAGGTTCGAGGTTGCGGCCACTGTCGATAGAGCTGCCTCACTCGGTCAATCGGAGTCATCGACGGATATTGACCTTGATTGAATTTGTCCCCCGAATACCCAAGTGGACGGTGGGACGCTGGCCGGATCGTGGACGGGCCGCAATTGCGCTTCTGTCCATAACGAGCCCCGCCTTGATGGCTTGGTGCGATAGGGAGAACGCATCCGAGTAGTGGGAGGCCCAATCGTGGGAGGGAACATCCTTGATCGTCACACCATCGCGTTCCTCCTTGGAATGGTAGGCGTCCAGAGCGTCAAGCCCATCCGAGCAACCCGAATCATTAAAATGCACCCGCTCGAAGGCATCCACGGCTAGGTTGATCCCATCCCACACTGACCTTTGCCGAGGCACTCCGACCACATGAGACAACCCACCTGTGCCGAGGCCATCTTGCCAGAGACCGCCATTCTCCGCACAAGCATCATGCGGGAGGAAGTGGGCTCCGTAGCGGTATCTTTTCGTCATGAGGCGGGCAGCCCAATCAGCGGGAGTCTTACATTCGTCATCACCAGAGAGAGCTTCGAGGTAGTTGATCCGGTCACCAACCATTTGCCAGATCCAGACCTTTTGATTTCGGGCCGCTCCAACGTCAAACGATGAATAGACCGGCAATTCTTTGAACCAGAGGACATTATCGGTAATCCGCATGGAGGCCCTTGCCGCTTCAATCTGCTTCGAGAAGATGGCCCCAGGCCGACCGATGGCAAACGAACACTCATATTCCTGTTGATAAATATGCTCCGGGGTTGATTTCCTGATGTCGGCCAGCTCTTCTGGGTTGATGATCCCGTTTTCGCTCGCCTTGAGGATGAGGGTGAACCAGTCATCTTGTTGCAAGGCATAGCTCCATTGCCTCCAGAAGCTCCCCCGGCCCTTTGGGGTGCCAATGAATGTAGCCCAGCCCGTGTAATCGGAGAGGGTAGGACGCACCACTGAGTTCCACGCGCCGGGGTCAACGTCGTCATACTCATCAAAAATCACTCCATCGAAATACAGTCCACGCATCCGGTCGTATGATTCACCACTGTAAATCCTGATGCTCGCCTTATTCGGAAAGGTGATCATCAAATCGGCGCGGTTTATCTCCACGCCTGGTATCTGGCCTGCGAAGGAGACCAAATATCCAAAAGCGATGTCCTTCCCCTGGTCGCGTGTGGGCGCGATGTAGGCATACCGGAGAGGGGGGCCCGGACGCTTGAAGGTCAAAGCCTTGGTCAGGAGATCCTGAATGCAGGCGAATGTCTTCCCGCCCCTGCGATGAATGACCATGCAGGCCCATCTCTCCTTACGCTCCAGATACGGCCGCATCTGCTTGCGCGGGTTGATTTCCAGCCTTATTTCGGTGTCGCCGGTCATTCTCCGCCAATCACTACAGTGACGATTTGCTGGCCTGTCTGCTCCACCTCGATCTTGTCCCCGTATCTCTTCGGGCACCATTTCGCCAGGAGCTTCAGCCGGGTATCCACCATCACCCGGCGGGATTGCGGGTCTTCTCCTCGTTCATCGGCAATCTCCAAGGCTTTTTGGGCGATTGCATCGAATCCCTGATCTCTCGCGCGTACGATGGCAACGGAAAAATCCTCATATTTAAAGGCCCAGTCGTAAACGGTCTGAACCCCTGGCATTTTGTCATCTCTGCAAATTACCGCTAGACCCTCGCCCTTTGAAAGCCGTTGGCAGATTTCATTGACTGTCTTGGCGGTGAATGTGGAAGGACGACCTATTTTATTTTTTTTCCTAGGTGGCATGGTTGATGGATAGCAAAAAGGCTTGACAGGGGCAACTTAAAAATCCCTTCTATCATCCCTTAAAGGGAGGTGCGTTTGTTTTTCGCGCTCTCATCGACGGCCAGTTGCAGGGGACGATCATTCCGTGCTCCGATAAACGTGAGATGATAGAGTCGTCGGTATTTTGCTCGAACTCTACAGCAGACTCGTTGCTGATGATGATAGTGTCTTTTTTGGCGGAATATCTCCGATCAATGATGTCAGTCAGAATCCTAGGAGCGACATTAAGGGCGTTTGTGTCGTGTTTTTCATCAATTATGAGGAGTCCGATTGAGCATAGCGCGTCCCGCATTGCCACCAGCGAATCGGTCCGCGTTGACCCGTGATCAGAATAAAGTGGTTTAAGAATCTCAACGATAGAAAGCATCTTGCGGTATATCGGGAGGCCAATCGGGGCATTCTCGCGCCGTTGCGACTGATTCCAGTAGGCAACCCACTCCTCAGCAAGCTGGATTGCAATTTGCGCTGAGATGGTAGTTTTCCCGGTACCACGGATTCCTACCAAGGCGATGATAGCCCCTTCGCCAAGAAGTTTGGATCTTACCACCCGGAACACCTTTTTCTGATTCGGCTCCAGATTCCAATCGGCCCGTTCTCGGAATCGTCCATCAAACCCGGCATCGGCAAGAATCGGGCGTATCTCATTGCGCCAGGTCCATTCGCGGATCTCGGCGTCGGAGCGCACCGGGAT
>Ga0105051_10002082_pt1 | contig 26284 bp, 15 predicted proteins | sample FRY02_FD_78383 | JGI IMG/M metagenome (GOLD analysis project Ga0105051, IMG submission 78383) | Freshwater microbial communities from Lake Fryxell liftoff mats and glacier meltwater in Antarctica - FRY-02 (megahit assembly) | ecosystem: Environmental > Aquatic > Freshwater > Ice > Glacier... | reverse complement strand
TCAACGTCTGCTCCCAAATCATTGGACGCAGGAGCGGATGCCTGCAAAAATCCACCGCCCTGTTCCGAGGTCGAAAGACCGAAATCGAACCTCACCCTTGCCACTAAAATCCAAGAAGAACCTAAAATGAAGTCCGCTCCTCAATCGCCTCGTTCAGGAAAATCTTATGTTTCAATATCTTTTCCCATTCCTTGGTCGCCTCTTTTTTATGGCGTTTGTTGCCGGTTGCTTCGCAATTTGTGCGGTGACTACTCACGCAGACGAAACGAAAAAGAATCCACCTCCCAATATCGTTTTGATCTTTGCCGATGATCTTGGATATGGCGACTTGTCCTGCTTCGGTTCCAAAGCCATCAAGACGCCTAACATTGATGCGCTCGCAAATCAGGGCACTCGCTTTACACAATTCTATGTCGCACAGGCCGTTTGCAGCGCATCGCGAGCATCATTGATGACGGGCTGTTATGCGAATCGTGTCGGAATGGAAGGGGCGCTGAATCACACCAGCCCACAAGGGATTAATCCAGAAGAACTTCTGCTTCCGGAGATGCTAAAGCAGCATGGCTATACCAACGGTATTTACGGCAAGTGGCATCTGGGGTTGTCGCCTTATTACAGCCCGTTGAAAAATGGCTTTGATGATTACCTTGGTATCCCTTATTCCAACGACAATACGAAGTATCACCCTTCTCTCGCTGATCAAATGCCGCCCCTGCCGCTCTACGACGGCGATGACGTGGTTGAAACCGATCCTGATCAGTCGCTTTTTACGAAGCGATTCACGGAACGTGCGGTCAGCTTCATTCATCGAAATCGTGAAACCCCATTTTTTCTGTACGTGCCTCACGTGATGCCGCACGTGCCGATCTTTGCGTCGGATAAATTTCGCAATCGATCAGAGAACGGGCTTTTCGCGGATGTCGTTGAGGAACTTGACTGGTCCGTTGGCGAAATTGTGAAGGCGATTGATGATGCAAAACTCAGCGACAACACGTTGATCATCTTCACCAGCGACAACGGTCCTTTCTTGAGTTATGGAACTCACGCGGGCACTACGGGTGGCTTGCGTGAAGGAAAATTGACTTCGTACGAAGGCGGTATTCGAGTTCCATGCGTGATGCGATGGCCAGGCAAAATTCCGGCGAAACGCAGTTGTGATGAACCGCTGGTGACGATGGACTTGATGCCAACGATCGCGGACTGGCTCGGTGCGTCGCTGAGCGATCTTCCGATGGATGGCAAAGATATCTCCGACTGCATGTTTGCGAAGAACGGTGGGAAATCACCGCACCATGAGCTGTTGTTCTATTCGGGAAGTGAATTACAGGCGGTTCGCCAAGGCAATTGGAAACTACATCTGCCGCATCCTTTCATTACCGTCGATGGTGAACCGGGACGCGACGGAAAACCGGCGGGCTACGGTCGCCTTCAACCCAAGTCGATCACGCTCAGTGGCGTTGCCGGGATCGCGAGCCGACATGGCTATCGGATCGAGCAACAACCGATGGCGTTGTACAACCTCAAAGACGATCCCGCGGAATCGATTGACGTCTCCGCGATGCATCCTGAGGTGGTGAAATCGTTGATGGCAGTTGCCGAGCGAGCCAGCCAAACACTTGGCGATTCGCTGACCGGCATCAAAGGCAAAGGAGTTCGCCCCTGTGGCGACAGCCGATCCGCGAAAGCATCGAACTGATTGATAACCGATTAAGCGGTCGCTAACTGTTTGATTGCATCGGCGAGTTGCTTGACGTCTTCTGGCTGCGTGTCCCAAGCACACATCAACCGGCATCCGCCGGTGCCGATGAACGTGTAAAAATTCCAACCATCATGACGCAAGTTTTTGATCAGGGTTGCCGGCATTTCGACAAAGACGGAATTCGCTTCCGTCGGATGAAGCTGGCGAATTTCTGGTACGTCTTGAAGTGATTTCTCGAGCAATTTCGCCATCGCGTTGGCGTGCCCTGCGTTTTTTAGCCAGGTGCCATCCTGCAATAATCCGACCCACGGTGCAGACATGAAACGCATTTTGGAACACAGTTGTCCCGCTTGTTTGCATCGATATTCAAACTCATACGCTAGTTCTCGGTTGAAGAAGACGACTGCGTCACCGACGTGAATGCCGTTTTTTGTGCCGCCGAAACAGAGGGCTTCGACGCCCGCTTTCCAAGTGATTTCGCTGGGCGCGATGTCTAGCGATGCGACCGCATTGGCGAATCTCGCCCCGTCCATATGCAGTCGCAAACCATAAGCTTTGGCAAGCTCGCTGATTTCACCGATCTCACTAGGCCGATAGACGGTGCCGACTTCGGTCGCTTGCGTAACGCTGATGACACGCGGTTTGGGGAAGTGGACATCGGTTCGTTTGGTCACGATTTGTTCTAACGCGTCGACATTTAATTTGCCGGCATCACCGCGAACTTGAAGCAGTTTAGTGCCGTTGGAAAAGAATTCTGGCGCACCGCATTCGTCGGTTTCGATATGAGCAAGCTCGTGACAAAGGATGCTGTGGTACGACTGGCAAAGCGATGCAAGCACCAACGAATTCGCGGCGGTTCCGTTGAAGACAAAGAACACCTCACAATCGGTTTCGAAAATTTCACGAACCAAGTCCGCCGCGCGACTGGTCCAGCGGTCGTGCCCGTAGGCTCCCGAGTGATCGACGTTGGCTTCGATCATCGCTTGCATCGCCTCAGGGCAAATGCCCGCATAGTTATCACTGGCGAACTGACGAGGATGAACGGATGTGGATACTGTCATGGTCGATTTTTACGAGTGAGATTGATCAGCCGAACCGATCAGGAGAAAGCAGCGTTGAATGAAAATCCGATCGCTCTCCGCAGAGGACTTCGGATACGATTTGTCCTGTGATGGGCGCGAGGCTGAGTCCCATCATCGCGTGTCCGCTTGCGATCACCAGGTTGTCCCAACGCCGTGTGCGACCGATGTACGGCAAGCCATCTGGTGAGCACGGACGAAGTCCATGCCACGGAGTAATCGACTCGAAGTCACCGGCTTGAAACTCAGGATAGTAGTCAGGGATTGCGCGAATGATTCCGTTGACTCGTCGCTGGTTGATCGTTTCGTTGATCCCACAAAGTTCCATCGTCCCACCGAAACGGAGTTGATCGCCCATCGGTGTGACGGCAATTCGAGCTTCAGTGAAAATGGAACAGAGGCTAGGCATTTGTCTTGGTTGAGAGAGCGTCAAGCTATAGCCCTTCCCCGCTTGCATCGGCAAGCCAAGGTTCAGCGGTTGTGCTATCTCGGGAGACCACGAACCACCGCAAAGGACAAATTCATCGGCGTTGATGTCGCCGATGGATGTCTGGGCCGCGCGGATTTTACCCGCTTCTTTTCGCCATCCGTGAATCGATGTCTCCCACCGCAAATCGCCTCCTTCCTTGCGGATGGCGGATTGCAATTCAGTCACATAGCGTTGTGGCGAAAGGTGGCAATCTTTGGGGTACCAAACTCCGCCGATCGCGCTCGTCATGACGTTTGGGTCAAGCTTCGCCAGACCGCTGGGATCCAGCACCTCTGCGGGGATACCGAGGCTCGCCGCGCGGGCCGCCGAGTGGGTTTCCTCATCGAGACCTGCGGCGGTCCTGCACAACATCAACAGCCCGTCTTGCTTCAATCCGAAACTCAATCCGCTTGTTTCAAGGTCGTTAAAACATTGACGACTCGCAAAGCTAAGGTCACGGATCAAGGGTGCCGAGCGATCAACATGCGCCTTTGTCGATGAACGCCAAAAACGATAGGCCCAACTTAGCAAGCTAAGATCAAGACGCGGCTTGATGTAGAAAGGCGACTCCGGATTCCACATCCATTTCAGTCCGAGCGCAACCATACCGGGCGCAGCGAGCGGCACGAAATGGCTCGGCACGATCATGCCGGCATTGCCAAACGAGCAACCATCCCGAAGCTCGGGGTTTCGCTCGATCACTGTCACCTGCCAACCACGCTTTAATGCGTAGTAGGCGCATGATAAGCCAATCACTCCGGCTCCAACGATTGCAACATGGCGAGCCATACAAACCACTCAACAAAGTTAAACTTCCAAGCTTTTCGCGAGGCGAATGCCATCGCGAAAAGGATCACGGGGGTCAAACAATAAATCGACTTCGCCACAAATCCACGCTTGACCGGTGATCGTTGGATACGTGTTGCCTTCGATCGTTCGGTAAGTCGCCTCGAAGACCGATCCGATGATGCTTTCCTGTCGCCAGGATTCTCCCTCCATCAATTTTCCATCCGCGGCAAGGCACGCGACCTTTGCACTGGTCCCGGTTCCGCAGGGTGATCGGTCAAAGGCGAGCCCTGGGCAAAGAACGAAGTTGCGACTGTGATTCATCGATTCGACCGGCGGACCGAAAAGTTCGATATGGTCAACTTCGGGATAGCCCTGCTCATTCACCGCACGTCGAACGCGGCAGGCAAACTCGGTTAGCCGTGCGAGGTTCGAAGCGTCAAGCGACAAGTCATAGTTCGCAACCAAGAAGAACCAATTTCCTCCCCATGCCACATCACCCGTCACGATTCCGGCTCCCTCAACGTTGACTTTGACCGCTGCCGCCTTTCGGTAGCTCGCCACGTTGGTAACGGAGACACGTTGATCATCGTGCAGTTGAATCGTCACAACGCCGACGGGTGTGTCAATCTGATGGACGCCGGTGGTGATTCGGCCAAGAAACGCCAGCGTGGTCACAACACCGATCATGCCGTGGCCACACATGCCAAGCACACCGACATTGTTGAAGAAAATAACACCGGTGATACAGTTCAGATTCGGTGAATCACACAACAACGCTCCGACCAAAACATTCGATCCTCGTGGTTCGTTGACGATGGCCGACCGGAATGCATCATGTCGAACGCGAAAATCGTTCAGCTTTTCCTCAAGCGTATTGCCTGCTAACGCAGGAGCGCCATCCAAAACCACTCGCGTTGGTTCACCGCCAGTGTGTGAATCGATCACAGAGACGCGTTCGATCAAGATGTTTGACAATGATGTTTCCAGTTGGCAGGGGTGAGTGCGTGCGAAGGCGCGGGCGGGCTAGGAAGATTGAATGCCTCCGCATTGCAGAGCACAGCTTACCCGTACGAGGCGATGCACGGATGCCGAAGCGTCTTGGATTATCTTAAGGGGATGCAAATGGGCGCGTACATCGCATCGTCAGCACATCTTCGCATGGCCGATTGCCGTATTTGGATCGAACTAAAATAAATGAAACTTCGCAAAATCGGAATGAGGTCGCGAGCGATGTTGAATGAAACTATTTTAAACTTCCTGTGCCGGTAGGCGACGGTGATGGTCTGGGGCTGCCGTTCAAGGGAAAGGCTCCGGAACTGAGAGCGTTTGAATCCGATTTTTAGCTCGGTGTGCAATCCACAGGTTCAAGATCGCTTTTTAAATGATTCGTGACCGTCTCCATCGGGCAGCAATTTGGCGGAGAAGCGGCTAAAGTAGGTCGACCAAGCGGATGCATCGTCCGCGGGCCCCACCTACGCGACTCACCTGTGGAAAATGTTATGCGATACTTTCTGATCATAATGCTCTCGGGCGTGTTCGTTTCCGGAGTTTTGGCCGAGACCACGACGCCGAGTATCGCCACGGAGACCCCTAATCTGACCGCGATTTTTGACGGGACCAGTCTCGCCGGTTGGCATGGGCGGCCTCACATGGACCCCGAAAAGTACGCGGCGTCTGATGAAGAAACACGAGCAAAGTGGGCTGCGGAAGTCGCTCAGCACTGGACGATCGAAAACGGCGAATTGGTCAATGATGGAGCCGGTCCTTACTTGACGACCGACAAATCATTCGGCGACATCGAGTTGCGACTGAAATACAAGACGGTGGCCAAAGCGGACAGCGGGATTTACTTGCGAGCCACTCCGCAGGTGCAGATCTGGGATACCACTGACGAGGGAAAGTTCAGCATCGGTGCAAATCTTGGTTCCGGCGGCCTCTGGAATAATTCGAAGGGTGCGCCCGGCAAAGATCCGCTGGTGCTCGCCGATCTGCCGTTTGGTGAGTGGAATGATGTTCGCGTCATTCAAGTCGGCGCTCGCACGACGATCTATTTGAACGACAAGTTGGTCGTCGATCATGCGATCATGGAGAACTACTGGAATCGCGACAAACCACTCGCGGCGACCGGTCCCATTGAACTGCAAACTCATGGCGGTGAAATTCGCTGGAAGGACATCCTGGTTCGCCGAATCCCTTCTGAAGAAGCCAATGCAATCCTCGCCTCAAAAAGCAACAGCGGCTTTGCGGACATTTTCGACGGAACAACTCTCAAAGGTTGGGCGGGTGCAACGGATGACTATGAAGTCGTTGATGGCGCGATTCAGTGTCGTGAAAAGCGGGGCGGTCATCTCTACACCGAAGGCACTTTCGATGACTTCGTCGTCCGCCTCGAATTTCAATTGCCACCTAAGGGCAACAACGGTCTCGCGATTCGCTATCCAGGTAAAGGCGACCCTGCCTATCAGGCATTCTGTGAGTTGCAGGTGCTCGATGATTCACATGCAGTCTATGCCAGGCTGGACCCACGCCAATCTCACGGTTCGGCGTATGGAATTGCGGCAGCCCATCGCGGCTATCTTCGCGCCGTTGGCGAGTGGAATTTTCAGGAAGTGACCATCATCGGTTCGCGTGTCAAAGTCGAGCTGAATGGAAATGTGATCCTAGACGCTGATTTGGCGAAGGTGACCGAATTCATGGCTGACAGTCCACACCCGGGATTAACGCGTCGCTCGGGATTTTTTGGTTTTGCGGGGCACAACGATCCCGTCAGATTTCGTAAGCTTCGGATTCGTAATGTGTCGTCATTGAATTAGCTTCACGTCACTGTCGTTTTCGCGCTGTTACCGATCGTACTCGCTCACCTCAGGTTTAGTTTTTCCGATGGCCATCGCTGATGTTTTTCGTGGTTGCATTCCCGCACTGATGACGCCGTGCAGTGTCGACGGCATTCCCGATTTCGTAGCGTTGGCGTCGAAAGGGCGAGAACTGGTAGACAGAGGCATGAGGGCGGTTGTCTACTGCGGATCGATGGGCGACTGGCCACTATTGACCGACGAACAACGAAAAGAGGGCGTCAGTCGACTCGTTGCTGCCGCAGTACCCGTGGTGGTCGGAACGGGTGCTCAGAATCCAAGCATTGCCGCCTCCCATGCTGCTCATGCACAAGCCGTCGGGGCGGCTGGTTTAATGGTGATTCCACGCGTGTTATCCAGAGGCAGTTCGAAAGCGGCACAGAAAGATCACTTTGCCAGAGTCCTTGGTGCCGCACCTGATTTGCCATCGGTAATTTACAACAGTCCCCATTATGGATTTGAAACCAAAGCGGATCTGTTCTTCGAACTTCGCAAAGATCATCCCAACTTGGTTGGATTCAAAGAATTTGGTGGCAGCGATTCACTTAGCTATGCGGCCGAACATATCACCAGCGGAGATTCTGATCTGACGTTAATGGTCGGCGTTGATACGCAAGTGTTTCACGGGTTCGTGCACTGCGGCGCGTCTGGCGCGATCACCGGCGTGGGAAATGCGTTACCAGAGGAAATCTTAAAGCTGGTAAGTTTGTGCGAGCGGGCCGCCTGCGGGGATGTTGAAGCACGACGTCTTGCGATGGAGTTAGAGCAAGCGTTGGCCGTCCTTTCCAAATTCGATGAAGGCCCCGACTTGGTTCTTTACTACAAGTATCTGATGGTGTTGGAGGGGAACCTTGGGTATGAGAATCATTTCAACAAAAGCGATTCCTTGAGTGACAGCCAACGTCAATTCCTTGGTCAACAGTGGAAGCTTTTCAGAAGTTGGTGGAGTAACTGGCCAGGTAAGACTCTCTGATGTGATTCTTCTTGCATTTGTGGAACAATGAATCCTGTGAAGTAAAGGCAAGCATGAAAGTTTTTTTAACCGGCATCACGGGGTTGCTCGGGAACAATATCGCGAGAGCATTGTCGACGCGCGGAGACGAATTGCTTGCGTTGGTGCGTGGTAACACGGCAAGTGAAGTGCTTGACGGAATCCGTGTTGAAATTATTGAAGGCGATCTTGACTACAAGCAGGTAATCGAGGATGCGATTCGATCCTGCGATGCGGTAATCCATTCTGCCGCCTTGATTCATCTTGGTTGGACGCGAATGGAAGAGTCCATGCGAGTCAATCGCGATGGCACCGCGTCCGTCGCGGATGCCGCGATGAAGCATGGAAAACGGATGGTGCATGTCGGTACCGTCAATACTCTGGCACTTGCAACCGACGGCATTCCTTCAAACGAAGAAACGGTCATCACGGAGATTAACTCGCAGGTCCCTTGTGCTTATGTGGCGAGCAAAATCGCGTCGGTCGAAGTGGTCACGGAGCGAGTGTCAAATGGTTTTGATGCGGTGATTGTGCATCCCGGGTTTATGCTCGGTCCCTGTGATTGGAAGCCTAGCAGCGGCCGCATGATGCTTGAGCTGGGACGTGGCTACAAACCGATTTGGCCCGTCGGCGGATGCAGTGTTTGTGACGTGCGTGATGTCGCGGCGGGGGTTGTCGCGGCACTTGACCGTGGCGTCACCGGCAGGCACTACGTTCTTGCGGGTAAGAATATGACCTACAAGCATTTGTGGTCAGAGATGGCAACACGAATGGGGAAGGCAAAGCCAATTTTGCCGATCGGACGACTGTTGCGAGTCATGGCCGCGACCGCGGGTGACTTTACGACAAACCTGACTGGCAGCGAAGGCGACATCAATAGCGCGGGAGTACAAATGAGTAGCCAGTTTCATTGGCATTCCAGTGAACGTGCGCGAGCAGAACTCGGATACACTAATCGCGATGTCTATAAGACACTGGATGATGCCGCTGCTTGGATCAAGCAGCGATTCATGTGAACGATGCGGGGGGCGATGATTAGGAGGCTCGGTTGTACCAGCCGATTTCATCTTTTCCGTCTCCATTCCAATCACCCACGATCGGTTTTGCGTCTTCACTTGGCTTGGCGAGCTTGATCTGCTTATCGTTGCCAGTGATTCGGCGGTCACCATCGCTGTCGATGATCCACACGTCGCCACGGATAACGCCCAGGTCTGTGATTCCGTCTCCGTTCCAGTCGCCAACGATCGGTTCATCGCCAGGGAGGCCAAACGCGACTCGCTCGTCGCGATCCGTCCAGCGTCCGTCACCGTCGCTGTCCAAAAGCCATTCACCGGCGCGGAACGTCGCAACGGAGTCAATTCCATCGCCGTTCCAGTCGCCTGCAAACGGCGTGTCGGGTTGTTCGCCGTAGCGGAACACATGATCGATCGCGTCAGCTCTCAATGGTCCATCTTCTCCACGACGAAGATACCTCGGTTCATCAAGAGCCGGTTTTCGATTCGAGACAGGTTGGGTCGCATTGCGTCGTCGTTGATTGTCAGGGTCGGGTAAACCGAGATCCCGAACAATTGCTTCAGGGTCACGTTCCCACTGTCGACCGAAGATGCCGATGTCATCTTTGCCGTCGCCGTCCCAGTCACCCACGACGGGGCGATCGAGCACGGTGCCTAAACGCAACCACATGTCGCCAGCATCCCATTTGCCGTTGCCGTTGAGATCAACGAACCATTGGCCGCCGGCAAAGATGGCGACTTCATCCATTCCATCACCATTGAAATCACCGGATAACGGCGTCGCATCCTCACCGCCAAGCGTGATTTCATGTTGCAACTCAACACGGTTCCCTTCAAGATCGACAAGCATCCACTTGCCACCGCGATGATCGCCTTCGGCAAAGTTGATGCCAAAGTCTTTCGATGACACAACGCCCGAGGCGTCAATCGCCGCACCGTTTCCTCGTGGAAAGCCGCCGTTGATAACGCTCAAGTGCCACGTGACGGCATACTCCGCGTCCGCAACGATTGGCGGCCGAAGCGCCAGAATCTCACCGGTTCCGAAAGCCTTTGGAAACGGGTTAAGCAACATTGGCGGTGCCATTGGAGCAGGATTGATCGGCAAGGCCGGTGGCAAAATCGGCGGCGCGGGATCGACTGGCTTGGTGATCACGATTTCGCTGAAGTTGTTATTCATTGATGCACCGCCAGCGGAGAGCGAGATGTTCAGAATCGCATCGGCACCGGGATCGGTGGCTGGACTTGCGGCCAACGTTCGCACCAGCGCCAGTGCTTGCGGATCGTTCTGAATATCAATGATGTTGACGGCGATACCACCCGAGGTACCGGCGGTGTCCAAACTGTCGATGAAGTCTTTCGGCTGCACCTGATAGACGTGATAACTACCTGGCCGCAAACCGGTGAATTGATACGAACCATCGGCGGCGGTAATGACACGAATCGGTCCATCGGGATACACACCTGGAAGTGCGCGATCTGCGGTGAACGGGATTCCAACGCTCGTTCGCAGTTCGAGGACGACGCCACCAATCGCTTTATCGTCGACGGTAAAGACACCGTCACGATACTGTCTTAATTCCGTCGGTTGTGGTGGTCCTGACAAAGTGATCGGCCCGCCGTCTTGAAAGACATTGCCAGAAATGGTTGCAGGAGGAATTTCAACGAAGTCGTAGTTAATCGCATTCACGCCTGCTGGCAACACGACGTTACCAATCAAATCGACCGTCGACGCATCGCCACCCGCGGAACCTGCAAGCTGAGCGAAATGGAATAGTCCTGTGGGCTGAAGCTCACGAACCGCATAGGTGCCGGGTGCTAAGTCTTCAAAGAGATATCGTCCTTGAACATCGGTTTGTTGCGACGCGATCATGGTTCCCGCCGCATTAAGCAACTGGACAGTCACGCCCGAGAGTGGCAGGTCATCGGCATCGCGTTTTCGATTGAGATCCGTCTCACTCCAAACCGATCCGCTGATCGATCCCGGTGGCAGTTCACAGAAGTTGTATTCAACGAGCGTTGTCCCAGGGCCAATCGTGATTTCCGTGATCGCGTCGGTGCCGTCGGCCCGCCCGCCAGCATTGCCTGGAATTGCATTGCCGCTGAAGTAACCCGCGGGTTGTAATTCAACGACGCGATATTGTCCCGGTCGCAGGCTGTCAAACTGGTATCGCCCCGCGGCGTCAGTTCGCGTTGTCGCGATTAACCGTCCTGTCGCGTCGTAAAGTTGAATCTCAACATTGGCGATGCGAGCTTCATTGGCATCAGGAATACAATCCTCATTGAAATCGACAAACACTTGGCCGGCCAGTGACGATGGTTCGATTTCGCAGAAGTTGTATTGCGTCAAGCGATCACCGAAACCGATGGGAATCATCGAGATGATGTCATCGCGTGACGCATCACCACCGCCCGAACCCGCTGTTTGCCCACCTTGGAAAAACCCAAGTGGCTGCGTTTCACGAAGCGTGTAAGTTCCTTCGCGAAGATCGGTGAATCGATAGGCACCGGTTACGTCCGTGGTCGTGGTCGCAACGATCCGCCCTGCGGAATCAAGCAAGTCAACTCGCACGCCTTGGATCGGAAGTTCGTTGGCATCGAACACGCAATCGGCATCGCGATCGACGAAGACAAACCCAGAGATCTCTGCGGGTGGTCGCTCGCAAAAATCATAGTCCACCGCGACTTGGCCGGAGGTCAACGTGATGTTGCCGATGCGGCTCGGATTCTCAACGCGTCCGCCCGCTGTTCCTGGTGTGGCGCCGCCTTCAAAATAGCCCGCGGGTTGTTCTTCGATGATGGTGTAGTTGCCCGGCGCGATCCCTTCGAAGCGGTAGCGACCTTCGCTGTTGGTCGTCATGGTAGCGACTTCTCGTCCAGCAGAATCCACCAAACGAATGACCACGCCGGCAAGCACCTGCTCGCCTGGATCATAGACACAGTCGCCATCATCATCGACGTGAACCCGTCCGGCGACTGAGGCCGTGCGCAATTCGCCGAAGTTGTACTCAATGCCCGTTTGGCCCTGACGAAGCGTAACGCCGGAGATTAGATCACCTGGGTTGGTTGCCGACCCGATGACCGTTCCTGCGATCGTTCCGGCACTATCGATCCCATCAAGGTAACCAAGCGGTTGTATTTCTCGAATCGCGTAGGTGCCGGGAAGCACACCATCGAATCGGTAGGCACCGTTGGTTCCTGTTTGTGTTACCGCGACAACGACACCGCTTGCATTGACCAATTCAATCTTAACGTTCGAAATCGGTTCTTCGTTTGCACCTCGTCGTCCATCGTTGGATGCGTCGTGATAAACGTAACCGGAAATGCCTCCGGGAGCGGCCTCGCAGAAATCGTATCGCACACCGTCCTTGCCCGCCGGCAGTGTGATGTTGCGGATCGTTCCTCCATCCTGTGACGTGCCCACCTGAACGCCATCAATGCGGCCGACTTGCGATGCTCCATCGAGAAGGCCTGCGGGCGTCACCTCGATGATGCTGTAGATGCCTTTGGGAATGTTATCGAACCGATACTGCCCATCGGCCCCGGTGGTTGTCCGGGCGATAATCACGCCGCTTCCGCTTAGCAACTCAACCGACACGCCTCGAAGCGGTGTGCTCTTGCCGTCATCGTGCGTCGCGCAATCTTCACCCGGCGCAGCGAGGTACACGCCGCCGGAGATGGAACCCAGCGGAAGTTCGCCGAAGTTGTATTGGATGCCACGTCCACCGCCGAGCAAGACGATACCACGAATCGCATCGCCCGGTTCATCCGCGATGCCGACAAGTTGTCCGTTCACCGTTCCCACGCTCTCGCGACCATCGGTCAGATTCGCGGGTTGGGTGACTTCAATGATTTCGTATCGACCAGGTGAAAGCGACGTAAACGAATAGCTGCCATCGGCGCCGGTGGTTACTTGAATCGGCGACTGATTCGAAAGAGTATCGGTCGGGACTAAACGTACTGGCACACCGGCGAGTCCAGGTTCGCCAGCATCCTTGCGGCCATTGTCATTGTCGTCGCGATACACAAAACCTGAAACCTCTGCAGGTCGAGCTTCAGCGAAGTCGTAGTTGACCGCCTGAGTATCGCCTAGCGGGATGTCGATGCCTGTCAAGATATCCTTGCCAGAAGCGTTTCCGATCGTTTGTGTTCCAACCTGACCAACCACCGCGCCGACGCTGAAGAAACCGGTGGGCTGTGTCTCGGAGACTTGATAAACACCCGGCATTAAGCCGAGTGATTTGCCGAACGAATATCGCCCGTTGGAATCGGTCGTTTGCTTGAAACCTGTATCGATGAAGCGACCGTTGGCTTCTTTTTTCCAGAGTGAAATCGGAACGCCCGCAAGCGTGGCTTCGTTCGCTTCTCGCTTGAGGTTTAAATTGTCATCTACCCAGACGGTGCCGGCGATTGAAACCGGCTTGGGCACCTGCTGCGTTGTTGCGATGGCTGCGGCCGAACGGTTCGGCCGGCTATCGATATCGGGACCCACGTCAGGCGGAAGATCAAGACCAAAAGCCGCCTTGGGATCCCCATAGTCATTAATGAAAATGGAATCCGCCGCGGCCGTTTCAAAATGAGGAGCTTTGAATGTCGCGCTGAGGATCGAGTCTTGAAACTCTTGACCTGATGAAATCGTATCCAGAGCCGCATTGAAGGTCGCGAGATCAGGAGACATCCGCAATATCTGGTCGAGGTCGATCGTAAACTCAAGGCGGTCGCCGGCCTTGAAACCGGTCAAGCGAATGATGACTTCGGTTCCCCCGTCAGCGACTGCGGCCGATGCCGAAATCTGTCCACCATTCGCGGACTCGGTCCGAATCAATTTGAAATCGTGACTTCCTTCTTTACCGCGTCCACCTGCCTTGGTGTCAAAGATAAGGTCGCCAACGCTCAGGCCATCGCCGTCCTTGTCCGTCGAAATACGAAGCTCGCTCAGTTCCGTATCTGCGGCACCTCCGACAAAAGAAAGAATGAAACGGTCGCCTTGCGAGTCGTTTCCGCCGTCGCTGTCGGTCTCAAGATAGTCAGTCTCAAGATACGTAACGCCGATTTGAATGGCATCCGCGGCCATCAACATCCGCGGTTCCAATTGCTCGGTGCGCGGCGAACGCCACTGATTCGTGTGGGCTCGCGAGTTTGCTGACGATTTCTTGCCGCTGGAAAAAAAAGATTTGGGTTTCCACATCCCGGGGCACCTCCATGTGCCGCTGCGCCAATCGATTTGAGAGGTTTGAAGCCTATTCAAAACGCTTGGTCTTAATAAGTAATTGGCGTGCGGGTGTTGATGTTTTTCATCGGCTTGACGTTTCTTTTGGCGGTGCAGGCGGCAAGTCGTTCTCAGCTAATCGTTCGCCATTGTCTGCAGCGATTGCCCATCGACGAATCGTGGCATCGAACCCACCGCTGTAGAGAGAACCTCTTGAATAAATCAGATTGCTGATTGAACCGCGATGACCATCGAGGTGGTTGACAACCAATCCACTCTCGAAGTCGATGATTCGAATCCGGTTATCACTTCCCGCAACCGCCACAAGTTTTTCGCTCATCATTGCGAACGTGAACAGCTTGCATGGCAAAACATCGATTCGCCGTACCACTTCGGCTTTTTTAATATCGAACATCACGGCCGCACCATCCTCACCGATGGAGAGCAATCGCTCTGAATCGCTCGTAAAGTCGCACTGCCGAATTCGACCTTTGTGCAGATCGTGATGACCAAGGTCGCGGCCCGATTGAACATCGAACAAATGAACGTGGCCCGACCTCGAGGCAACGACAAGACGCTTTCCGTTGGCATCAAACGCACACGAACGCAAATCATTGCAGTCGCACTTCATCTCCTGGCGATTCTTGGTACCACCGAACATCATTACTTCGGGACCAAATCCGACCGCTGCCAATTGCGTTCCGTCAGGAGAAAATCGGAGGCTGCAGATCGCGGGAAGCTCGTCAACACGACGCAGTTCGGCGAAACCCGTCGCTTGTTCCCAGAGAATCAGGCTGCCGTCGTTCCCGGATGAGGCCAAGATTTTTCCGTCGGAGCGAAACTCGACGGCACGAATCAGATCGCGATGTCCACGAAGTAAAGCGACTTGCTCGAAATCACTTGCCTTCAAAATCCGGATGGTTTTGTCATCGCCTGCAACGGCTAACCAGATCCCCGTGGGGTCGATCGCCATCGCGGTGACCACCGGCGCAGCCTGATCAGCCGCACCAGGTGATAATTCTGCGACCTTGGCCGCGACCAGCGGAAATTCCGCTTGGGCGTCCGAAGACGGCAGCGAGACGGAAGCTAGCAGCGCCGAGGTAACGGCGATCCAGTGACGACGATTGAGTGCGCGCAGCGACATAGCGATTCATTCCCCCGGTGGTTTCAATCGGTCGAACCACGAATCGGCATCAGGAAAAAGGAGCCGCCGAATCAAAACCGTCGCTAAAAACCACTTAACCGCTAGTCTTTCGCATTTTCGAAGCTGGGGTAAACGATGGTCATTCCGTCTATCTTTTGTCTTGCGGGTTTCAAAATGTCGCCTTCTGCTGCAAAATGCCGTACCTATAGGCGATGCGCCTTCTGACGATTCCCCCCCTACCCCGCACTGCTTTTTCCGTGGAACGACGTCTACTCCTTTGGTTTGTTACCTCAACCGCGTTCTTGCTTATTTATATGGCGTTGAACGTGATGTTCGTTCCGCCACAGCCTAAGCCGGTGAAGCCGATCGCTCCCGAGGCCCAAGTCGGCGAATTGCCGGGGGCCGCGGAAGCCAATGCCCTTGTCGATAAAGGCGCCGCGGATGACGGTAACGCGAAAGATTTACCCGCAATCGATGAGGAAGCTGTCCCCAAGGTCAAACCCGCGCTCATCACGCTTGGGTCAATGGATCCGGAGTCAGGATATTTTCTGCTGATCACACTGAACAATCGCGGTGGCGCGGTTGAGCGGATCGAGATGACGCAGCGCAAAGAAAACGGCGGATTGAAGTACCGGCGTGTCGACACCATCAGCGGCTACCTCGGGTATCTCGCTGCGGAAACTTCGGCTCAAAGCGATGGCTCCGTGGTCCGCGTCGTTGGTCCTGGAACGCCCGCGGCGTTGGCGAAATCAGAAACGCCAGGTGTGCCTAATGGCCTTGCCATCGGCGATTTGGTTACCGCAGTCAACTCGCAGGCGATTGCGGGACCAGAACAATTGGAAGCGGCGCTTGAAGGCACGAAGCCAGGTGATTTGCTCACGCTCGAAATTCGCCGCAGTGCCGCGGGTGACGCGTCGAACGCCGGTGACTCCGATGCAAAAACAACGGACCTTAAATTTGTTGCCACCTTAACCGAACATCCGCTCGACCTCGTTCGCTTGGCTTCCACCGGTGGTGCTGATGAAGTGGTGGGCAACATCGACCGGCTCGCTTGCCGAATTACGCTTAGCCAGGTTGGAAACAAAAGCATCCCGACCGGGGGAACTTCGATTGAAGGCTTGCAGTGGATCATTGATGCCCTCTATCAACACGAAGTCGCCGAGGGTGAATCGCAGAAGGCGACGTTCACCCTGCCGATCACGTCGAAGCAAATGGAGGGGACGATTGCAAGTCCGCTGACGATCACGCGGTCATTTTCGCTGGCTCCGGGCAGCTACTTGGTTGATATGGACATCGCCGTACGCAACACGGGCGACGACGCACAAAAGCTTGCTTACCGCCTTTATGGGCCCAATGGATTGACTCTCGAAGGCTGGTGGTACTCAACCAAGATCAGCCCCAATTGGCTTGGTGGTGCAGCCGCTCGCGACGTCATCTACAAAACCGCTCGCGAGGGCCATACGTTGATGAGTGGTTACGATCTTCTGAAGAAGGCCAAAAAGCAGCCCGAAGATCCCAATGATGTCATCTTCGCGGTGGATGAAGACGATGCCGCACGATCGGTCCAATACATCGGTATCGATGCACAATATTTTAACGTAGCGTATGTACCTCCCGCCGACGTGCCGGCATTCAAAGGCTTTCGCCAAGCCGCGGCCACGCTTGTTGCCGATGCCAACGCTATCCCCACTCACCAAGAGCGTGCCGCCGATGTTAGCTTTTTCGTCGACAGTATCGTTGCCGAGGTTCCTCCCGGCGCTTCGCTCAAACAGCCGCTGAGGCTATTTGCGGGACCAAAAGTTCCAGAACTGGTGGAGCCTTTTGGGCTGGATGCGGCGATCGAATACGGCTGGTTCGGAAGTGTTTCCAAAATCCTAGGTTGGGTGCTGCACTCGCTCAATACGGTCGTCGGCAACTATGCGATCGCGATCATTCTATTGACTGTGCTTGTCCGAGGCTTGCTGTTTCCGGTCAGCCGCAAAGCAGCCATTCACGCCCAACGAATGCAAGAGCTTGCACCTGAGTTGAAGAAGATCAACGACAAGTTCAAGGATGATATGGAAGGGAAGCTTCGTGCGCAGCGAGAGTTTCAAAAGAAGGTCGGTTTTAATCCGCTTGCCGGATGTTTGCCCGCCTTTTTGCAATTGCCAATCTTCATGGGACTTTATCGTTGCCTTTCGGTCGACATTGAATTGCGACAAGCCACACTTGCCCCAGGAGTTCAGTGGGCCTCAAACCTAGCCGGCCCCGACATGCTTTATTACTGGGGCGATTGGGTGATGGAGTACTTCTCCGGTCGCGGCACCGGCTGGCTCGGGCCCTATTTCAACATCTTGCCGATATTGGTGGTGATCCTATTCTTCGTCCAACAGAAGATGTTCATGCCGCCACCGACGGATGAACAACAAGAGATGACGCAGAAAGTGATGAGCGTCATGACGTTCATGATGGCATTGTTTTTCTTCCGAGTCCCCGCGGGGCTTTGTATCTACTTTATCACGAGCAGCCTTTGGGGAATCGTGGAGCGAATCGTCGTGAAGAAAACGATTCCAAAGTCAAAGGGCCTCGTCATGGCGGGTGGCGATGTGGTTGAAGGAAACGTGACGGCACGAGCCACTTCTGAAAAAGAAAGTTTTGCGGACCGAATTCGAAAGCAGCTCAACCCCGAGCCGCCCAAGGCGATTCCTCTGGCGAAACGCAAAAAGCCACCCGGTAAAAAGTAACGCGTAAAAAGGTAGAATCCGCTTCACTTCGCCTGGTCGGGCACTCTGCTAGACGCGAAACGAGTATTGGCTTGATCGGTGACAGGCTTACTTCGTTTCAACCGGCTTGAATGGAATAGCCCCAAACATCGGTCCTTCGCTGAACTCTCACAGGAAAATCAAAAAGCTGGCTGAGTGGCATGTCTTGAATCAGCTCACTCACCGAACCTGACAAAGATTGCTTTCCGTCTTTCAGGAAAATGACACGCTCAATCGCAGGGATCATTTCCTCGACATGATGGGTCACCAAGATGATCGTCGTTCCACTTTTCGCTAGGTCCTGAAGTTGAATCAGAAATTGATGACGAGCCGCAATATCTAAACCGGTCGTTGGTTCATCAAGCACCAGTGCCGCCGGTTGATGAATCAAGGCTCGTGCGATCAAAACGCGGCGTCGTTCTCCCGTCGACATCGTGGCCAAAGGCTGGTTCTCCAGTTGATTGGCACCGATGCGGGACAATGCGGTTCGAGCTGCTGTGACCGACGGCTTATCGGTATGTGAGATACTGCTCACCAATCGGACGCCATCAAGTCCGGACAACACCGCTTGCAAGCCTGTCATTCGGCCGCTGCGTGGCGATGCGAATTCGTGGTCCAGCTCGCCGCTGACGATGCCAAGATGTTGGCGAAGTTCAGAAACATTCCAAACCGATTCGCCAAAGATACGCACCGTTCCCGTCTGGCCCTCATCCACCGATGGATAGAACTGGCGAATTAGCACCTTCAACAATGACGATTTTCCTGAACCGTTCGGGCCAAGGATCGCCGTGTGCTGAGTCTTGGGAATGGACAACGACATCCGATCGAGGATCCTTGTCTGCCCGCGGGTAACGGTCACCTCATCCAGCTCCAAGAGCCACGGCGAATCATCGAGAGAATCAGTTCCGTCGTTCACTCTTGAACACCCAACCACTGGACCGCGTCGGCGACGACATGCCCTCGGGTGCCTTCATTGGAGATGATCACTGCCACCGGATTTTCGGCGTCAAAGTAGAATGTGCCCAGTGGAAGGAAATGATTCGATGGGATCGGTTTGCGTTGGTTGATGCGAACCGTTTCTTTACCTTTGCCGTGCTGGATCGTCACGGGGACATCGGGGGATCGATTGTTGTTTTCCGGGTAGGCGATTCCCACCTGATACAAACCCGATGCGGGCAATTTGGCTTCAAAGATCAACGTGCTGACCAACGTTTTGTTGTCATCATCATGTAGGTACTCTTCGCCAATCCAATGGCGAGAAGCCGTGCTTGATATCCATTGGCCGGTGCGAATCGCTTTCACATCGTCGACGACAATCCCTGGCAAACTGTCCAGGGAAACTCCCTTCGGCTCGGGGTTCTCATATTCGAGAACTTGGCCCGACGAGAGCAGGCGTTCCCGAAGCACTTCATAGGGGACATCTTGAACCGCCGATTTGCGATCGATGGCAAGCGAGGCGACTGCGGCTGCAGACTCGCCAAGAATCATGAACACAGGCTCCATGCGGATCGAACCAAAGGCGATGTGAGTGCTGGAAACGCAAACCGGGACGACTAGGTTCTGAATCTGTTCTCGCTTGGGAAGGATCGAGCCCAACGCAATTTTGTAGGGTCCTTTCGTAGGTACCGCGATGTCACCTTCGTTCTGCACGAACCCTTCGGGTGTGATGTATCGCTGGACGTTGTGGGAATCGATCGTGTAGGAACCCATGCCGATCGAATCGGGGGTTGGTCGTTTCTTCAGCAGTTCATTTTCCGTCATGACGAAACTACCAACCATACGACGAGCTTCGCGGACATAGATCTGGTGAGGCCAGTTGCTGTTGTCGACAAACTCGTCCTTCGCCAGGCCCCACTTACTCATCGACTCACGAACGTCGTCGGGGACGCCCGCATCATTGGCAAGGAAGTACATCAGTCCTTTCTGATACTGCGTATGTTCCGCAACGATTTCAGCTCGGCGTTCATAAGTGGCATCGGGGTAGTCGTTGTTGAAGCCGATGTTGTCGGTGCTGAATGGGCCATGGTTGTTGGTGTCGGTCTTTAGGTTGGGGATGGGATCGAATTTTCTGAACCCCTCCCGCCAGCCAGCATCAAGGACGCGGCGGAGCAGTTCGTATTGTTTGGCGTCATAGCCATCAGGCCTTGGAAAGGGAACGCGATTGGCATCGTGGTTGGTTAGGCACATTCGGAAGCAATACGCTTGGACACGATCGTCTGCGGCTCCGTACTCGCCAGGCGGATTGGTGCTGATCCGCGGCAGAACGCCGCTCGAAGCATCGCCTGGCACGACATAGGGGCTGATGCCATGAGGCAAAACGCCGAAGTGATGTCCATGATGCAGCACGCCGACCTGAACGCCATTCCATTGTTCGTCGTACTGTGAATTCGCTTCGCGTCCAACGTGGTAGTTGACGCCAGCCGCCGCCATGAGATCGCCTTCGTAAGTCGCATCGATGAACATCTTGCCCGCAAAGGTTTTTCCCCCAAGCGTGCGAATCGATTCGATCTTTCCGCCAGCCAGCTTGACACCCGTTGCGCGATCGAGGGGATGTTCGCGATAGACAGTGATCTGGAGTTCTTTCACCCACTCGTTGAACACCGCTTCGGCGACATGAGGTTCGAAGATCCACATGGTACGCTGGGCACCGTCGATGGCGGCATTGCCCTGCCCTTGGTTTCCGTACGACTCACGCGTTTGCCAACTCCAGGCATCTTTTTCGTCGTAGTGCTTCCATACACGATGATAGAATTCGCGAGAAAGCCCACCGATGACCTGTTTGTTACCGGTGTCGGTCCAGCCAAGTCCGCCGCTGGAGAGTCCGCCCAGGTGCTTGTCGGGCGAAACGATGACGACGGATTTGCCGAGTCGTTTGGCTTCGATTGCCGCCGTCACGGCAGCCGCCGTGCCACCGTAGACAACGACGTCGGCCTGCAGGTGGACGGGTTCCGCGGCGAGAGTGTCGGTTGCCAAAACCAGGCAAGCATCCAAGCAAACGCCAAGGCAGGCCAAGATGGTTGCGCGGAGAATGAAGGCACGACACGGATTTTCGATGTGCATCAGGTAAGTCATCAAGGGAGGGAATTACTTAGAGGGGTGTTTGTTGGGTTGAATCGGGGGAACTTGCAAAAAGCTCGAGAAATGCGAGTGATTTTGAGTTGAAAGCTTATCCGGCTAGAAAAACGATGGGAGCTCGCCGAGCGGTTTCTATTGACCAGGCGGGCTCGTTTGATGTATTCCCCAAACGCCCGCATCACTTCACTATTTTCACACCTGAACCGCTCGATGCCTACCGTCCCCCCTGCCACATTTGTGCGCCGTCCCGAACGATGGGATCAGCCGATGGATGCGTCGATGAGCGACGCGGATGTGGCATGGCTGCGCTCTCGCCAACCATTTGCATCTCTAGATACCACGGCATTCCCGAAAGCAACACCTCTGGAAGGTATTTTGCGGAATGATTGCCGGTTGATCAGGTGCGAGGCGGGCGAAATTATCGTTCGAGAGGGTGACTACGGAAGCAGCGCGTTTTTATTGCTCGCGGGCAGCGTTCGGGTCGTCGTCACGCCGCTTGCTCCTGAATTACTCGGTCGCGGTGATGTGCAAAAGCTTTCGTGGACCGAAGCATTGCGAGATTGGTGGTCGCAGTGCAAGCATGCTGAATCGAGATCACTGAGCCAGGTCACGGTTGGTGAGAATGCGTCGATCGGACGAGTCGATGATCGGCCGGCAATCTTTCTACAAGACTTCGCGGCGGTTTTGCGTGATCATGAAACGGTAACCTTGGGTCCGGGCGAATTGTTCGGTGAGGTCGCCGCGATGTATCGCACGCCGCGAGCGGCAACGGTTGTCGTTGATGAAGAAGCGACGCTTATTGAAATCCGTTGGCAAGGCTTGCGTTTGCTGCGCCGGGATCCGACGTTTGCCCAGCAGCTTGAACAACATTACCGCCAGCACTGGTTGAGGCAGCATCTTCGCGAGATACCGTTGTTGCGATACCTTCCCGAAGATAGTCTAGATCGCGTCACCGCTGCGACGGAGTTGAACTCGTTCGGCAGGATCGAGTGGAATGCTGATTTTCGCAAAACTCAAAAACTGTCGACGAGAGATCAGATCGAGAGCGAGCCGATTGTGGCACACGAAGGTAGTTTTCCTTCGTCGTTGATCGTGATTCGCAGCGGCTTTGCTCGGACCAGCCGCGTGCATGGAAGCGGTCATCAAACAACCGCTTACCTCGGCGCTGGGCATTTGTTCGGGTTGGCGGAAGTTGCCCATGCATGCTTAAGGCCGGAAGGAGAAAGCAGCATTGCTCTTCAGCAAACACTTCGTGCCGTTGGGTTCGTTGATACGCTTCACATTCCGATTGAAGTCGTCGCGCAAGACGTGCTTCCCCACGTCCGTCGAAGCGAGCTGCCGGTCGAGGTGCGCGGTCTCAACGGTCACCATCGCAGTTCAGCGGGAGACCGCCGCAAAGAGCAACGCGAAGCGGAACGAAGTAAGGCAAATGTCTCTGTCGATAGTGATGTCACGATCCTCACCGGCAATCGCAGTGATCACACCGGACAATTGGAGTTCCTCGTCGAGAATCGCTTGATCAACGGCACCGAAGCGATGGTGATCGATCTGCATCGCTGCACTCGTTGTGATGATTGCGTGAAAGCATGTGCATCGACTCATGACGGGAACGCTCGGTTTGTGAGGGAAGGGTTAATCCACGAGAGGCTGCAGTTTGTTCAAGCCTGTATGCACTGCGCCGATCCCGTTTGCATGATCGGTTGTCCGACGGGTGCGATTCATCGGCATACGGAAACGGGTGTGATTCAAATTCAAGAGCCGATCTGTGTTGGCTGCGGCGTGTGCGCGTCGTCGTGCCCCTATCAGAACATTCGTATGACGCCCATCAACGACAAGCAGGGACGTCCGTATCGCGACGGAAAAAATGGGTTGCCAATCATGAAAGCCACCAAATGCGATATGTGTCAAAGTCAACCATCAGGGCCCGCTTGCGTGTCCGCATGTCCGCATGATGCATTGACCCGAATCAATTTGACCGAGTCGGAACCGCTTCAGTATTGGCTTGAGAAACGGTGAGGGTTTCGCTTTGAGTACCGTTCGTTATCCCACTTATTCCTGGACCATGCGTCACCGGCGAATGGCCGCATTCATTGCGACCGGCTCGGTGTTGGTTGCCTGGCTCCTAGGTGCATATGCCATTCATGTTTCGCTTGGCCATCCCGCGATCTATTCCGGGGCCACGTTGCTTGTTTGCTTGATCGGTTTGGTGCTCATTGGGTTGCGGAAGCGGCTCGTTATGTTGCCGCTTTGGTCGGTCAGCACCTGGGTGCAAATACACATCTACACCGGCTTATTCGCAAGCGTCGTCTACGCGGTCCATGTCCCTGGGATCTTTGCCAGCGGAAAATTCGAGGGGCCATTGTCATGGCTATTTGTGATTGTTTCGGCTAGCGGATTTTATGGACTCTATATCAGTCGCACCGCGCCAAAACGCTTGACGGCGATCGCGACGCAGGTGCGTTTCGATCGAATCGAATGGCACCGTGATCAAATCGCAATCGCCGCCGAGAAGGCGATGTCAGAACTCGCCGACACGCCGGATCGTCATGTTCTCAAGTCGTTCTATGACAAGTCGATGAAGGTTTATTTAACGTCATCAATGCCGCTGGCTTACTTTATTTTCCCAACCAGTTTCTCAAAGCGACGTTTGTTGTCAGCGATGGGGGAACTTGATCGTTATCTGGATGCAAGCGTGCTTTCAGTATCAGGAAAGTTAGCGGCCTTGGTACGCCATCGTGACGACTTAAACTATCAACACGCGATGCAAATTCGGCTTCGTGCTTGGGTTGCCATTCATGCAGGCTTATCAGTGGTGTTGTTGGTTTGGTCTGTCGTTCATGCTTATCTTGCCATTGGGATGCTGGGAACATGAACGATACTCTTGCCCAAAGTTACTTCAAAGTAACGCTTTCAACAGGACGCTATTGATATGCGTCGTGATGATACGAATCTTCCCGTTGCGCCGCCGACCGATCGGCCCAATGCTCGCTATCGCTGCGGACAGGTTTGTCGTGGAGCACACGTAAAAACAAGCTCTTGTCCGTTGGGGCCAACCGTGTCGGGAGTGTGTCGCCACGAGAAAGAAGCTTGCGTTCCCGGCTTGACGGCGACTTCGCGTTCGCGACGCCTTCGATTCGCGATAATGGTTGCCGGGCTGTTTTTCTTGTTCGGTGGGACCTGTTTTTTTAATCGGGATTTTTACAAGCCTGGACCACTGTCGACGCCCCATGCTCAGATTCTCGCTGGGAAAATGACAAGCGACTCTTGCGCCGCCTGCCATCCCAAAGCGGGAGATTCACCGCTGGCTTGGTTCTTAACCGGTCATGATTCATCCGAGGTGCTTCAGAGTGATCGCTGCCTGGATTGTCACCACACAAGCATGCCGCGGGAGTTCGCTCGCACGGCGCACAATCTGTCAGCCGAACAGTTGCAGCAAATCCGCAACTCCGCGGCGCAAACCCGATCGGTAAGTTGGAACCAGTGGCTGCCTCGGCCGTCGTTCGCCGCTTCGGATGTTGCCTGTTCCTCATGCCACCGAGAACATGCGGGAGCTGATGCGAGCTTAACGTCGCTTACCAACGAGCAGTGTCAGACCTGTCACCAAAATCGTTTCACAAGCTTTGCAGTTGATCATCCATCATGGGACGATTGGCCCTACACGACCAACGAACCCATCGCGTTTGACCATCGCACTCACTCACAGCGACATTTTTCCGCGACCCGCGATGATTTGGGAAGCGAGGCAACCTTTGATTGCCTGCGCTGCCATGCAAAAACTGAAACGGGCGAGTTTGCACGCATCACCGATTATGCGACCGCGTGCGGTAGTTGCCACGACAAGGCGCTGAACCAACGCACCGGTGAACGATTGGATCTTTTTGTTTTGCCCAGCCTTGTTGCTCCAGACGCAAACGTTGTCGGTCATTGGCCCGCCGCTGCGACCGGATTCTACGATGGTAAGGCCGGACCGCTGGCGAGACTCCTGTTGACGGATGCCAAGTATCGAGAAGCGATCGATTCCCTTCCCGGCAATGGTGATTTCGCTCGAGTTGATCCTGATGATCCGACACAACGCAAAGCCGCCGAGACGGTCGCGGTTGGGATTCGTGATGCCATCCAGGCGATGGCCACTCAAGGTCCCATTCCGGCGTCCGCAGGCGTTCTACCGGAGCAACCATTGGTGAGGCAGATCTTAAAAGGTTTGCCGCCGCAGTTGATGTGGGATGCATCGGAACGGTGGTTCCGAGATTCTCGCAAATCGGTTGTGATGATTACTGACGTTCGCGGTGCTCAGCCAAGTTTCCGAATGGCCCCAGCCCGCGATTCAAACCTTGCCGATGAGGAATTAGAAAGTGAAAAAGATGATTCGCTATTAGCGGATGCCCCGTTGCTAGAAGCAGATCCGTTGTCCGGACCTGTCGCAGAGACTCGCTCTTTGCTAGGCAATCGAACTCCAGTCGATCTTTCCGCGAATCCGCTTCAACACAATCCTGTCACGATGCAGCCTTACGGTGGTTGGTACGTGGATGACTCAAGAATGGCAATTTCCTATCGCGGCCATGGCCACGCGGATCCTGTCATCCAAGCGGCGATTGAACTAGCCGCAGGTTTGTCTCCCGACAATTCGATCCGTCGTGATTTGCTTGGGTCCGGACCGGCGTTGGCGTGCATTGAATGCCATCCGGGTGCCAACAGCGTCGGAGCCGTGACTTGGAAACCGAATCAGACGCCACGCAGGTCCGATTCGCAATTTACGAAATTCTCACATTCGCCGCACATGAATCTTCCCGTGCTTGCAGATTGCAAACATTGTCATCAGGTGAAAGAGGAAGTTGGCGGAGATAAGGCTCGTCAGATGACAACGGTCTCGATGTCCGATCTCTTAAGCCCCATTGCTTCTCCGCATGACTTTGCGCCCATTACGAGACACGCATGTGCTTCATGTCACACCGCAAGCGCCGCGGGCGACGCCTGCATCAAGTGCCATGTGTATCACACCGAGTCAATGACGCATCGCTGATAATGTGTTAAGGCGGGCGGTATAGAAAATCTACCAGAATATTGGGAGGTTGAGGTTCCTGCCGAAACGCCTGCTTACGTCTTACATCCGGGTTCTTCTCGGATTTTAGTGGCATCTGTCCAGAATGGGGGATTTTTTGAGGCATCTACTCCTGCGTCCAATGGGAGTCCAAAAAGCAGTCTCGGCGGAGCAACGTTCGTCGAGAC
>Ga0105051_10002080_pt1 | contig 26297 bp, 17 predicted proteins | sample FRY02_FD_78383 | JGI IMG/M metagenome (GOLD analysis project Ga0105051, IMG submission 78383) | Freshwater microbial communities from Lake Fryxell liftoff mats and glacier meltwater in Antarctica - FRY-02 (megahit assembly) | ecosystem: Environmental > Aquatic > Freshwater > Ice > Glacier... | reverse complement strand
TAAAATATGCAACACCCAACCCAACATCTGGTTATATAATTTATGAAATGGCTCTTGAACAAAGTTCAAAAGTAAAATTATATTTTAACGATTCGTTAATGATTGAAAGTTATAAAGTACAAGGTATTAATTTATTTTCATTTGAATTAAATAATAACCCCGAAGGTTGTTATAAAATCAAAGCAGAGTGTTACCTCGGGCAAACAGAAAATAGCCCTATTTCTAACAAAATACTGACATCATCTGGTAGAGTAATTATTTCAAGGAAAATTATTTTTAAATAATTAGAACTATTGAATAAATAGAAAACCTCGTATTATCTAATAGGTTTTTAGATTTGCTTTTAGTTCATTAATAAATTAAATGATATTTTTATTAGATTAATCTTTTATGAACTTTGAAATAGATATTTTTCCAGTATTATCTTCTATAATTAATTGATAATATCCTTTAACTAAAGTAGAAATATCAATATTATTTTCTTCAAAATTTAATTTAGTTTTAATTCCTATTAAATCTATTGCAAAAACTGTATTAATGTTCTCAATATCAACTCTAATATTATCTTTTGAAGGATTAGGATATGTTAATAATTTTAACTTTATTTCACCTTCATTATTTACTGAACTAACGTAATCTAACAAATAAATTCCATCAGCAGCACCAATTACAACTCCTTTTTGATTTTCATTATAATAATTATAGTCAATAAAAGTAACGATTTTATTTGTCAATTGAAAAGTGTCTAATAAAAATCTATCTTTGTGTAAAATATACATCTTGTTAATGTCAATTATATAAAAATTTCCATTATTATCTAATGTCATATTAAAAGGAGGAATTTCTCTGCCCATTTCTAATTCAAATTTAGTCCAAGTTTTTCCATAATCAGTTGACTTATTTATATTTGCAAATGCCTCATCTGGATAATATCCATAAGTGAACAATATATTGTTTTTTTCGTTGTAATTAATTCGTAGTGGGTGATCATTAGTGTTATCTTTTGCTAACTCAGTCAGAATAAAGTTGTTATCTAATCTATAAATTTTACTTCGTGTAAAAACCAATATATCATCATTTCGACCATTTGCTATGGTATAAATATTAGAATCAAGTTCCTTAAATTTACTCCAACTTACTCCATTATCATTAGAAATTAGCAAATAATTTTTACCATTAACACCAATTAAACTGTTATCTTTTTCAATAAAGTCGTATATATTAGGTTTTACATCATCGTTAAATTTAATACTATCCCAATTTAAACCGTTATTTTTTGAATACATAGAACATCTTGAATTTACTAAAGCAATCAAATTATCATTCACTTTAGATAATTTATAAAATGGATTGTCATTTCCCATTTTAAAATTATTTGGAATATTAAAACTTAAATTCTCTTCTAAAAATACAAATTGGGCAAAATCCAGATAGCTTGCAATCCACTTACTTTCATTTAAATATGAAGCAAAGTATGGAGTTGCATAAGAATTATTAGAATTTAAAAGGCTAAATCTAACATCATTATTTTGCAAATTATCTATCTTAAATAAAACTTATATAGAAGAAATATATATTGCTTTCTCAGTAAAAAATAAATCAGAAATTCTTCGATTTGTAGTGCCAATTGTATCAGAAGTTTTAGAGGTTAGATTGTAGTTAAAAAAATAACTTTTAATATATTTTGAATAATAATTGACTAAAATTTTAAGTTCATCTTTTGTTAAGTCTATTAAACGAAGTATAGCACCGTTACTCAATAAATTTTTAAATTCAGCAATTTCTTTAAATTCTTTAGTAATTATATTTAATGCATATATTTTTTTGAAATTATCATAACTTTTAGTTTCCTCAATGTATTTCGAACTATCTCTTTCAAATAAAAAGTTATCATCAAATTGTTGCAAATACTTTAGATTATCAAACTTAATTGAGTCAATAAATTGAGACCAGTCATTACTTTTGTGGTTTGAAGCATAAAATTTGTTGTCACTTAAAATAAAATTATTTTCATTATAACTGCCTATTAATGAATAATTTAATGATGAAATACCTGTATTTTGTAAAATACCTTTAGTGCCATCATCTGATAATTTAAACAAGAAATCGCCACCAATTTTAAAATAGACGTTACCATAGCTATCTTCATCAAAAAAACCGTTGCTTTTAGTTGAATACATTAAATTACTATTTACTATTTTATCAAATGTTTCTTTATTTTCAATTATTCCGTCAATATGAATATAATATTCTTCCCAAGAAATACCATTGTTTATAATTTGGTAGGTTTTATTGTAACCCTTTCCATCTAAGTAACTTTCAATAAAAATAAATTTTCTTAAGTTATTATCTAATTTTTGATTGTAAACAAAATAATTATATATTCTTAAAGTATCGGACTTATAAAACAAAGTCCAATCTTTGCCTTGGTTAGTAGATAAGTAAATATTATTATTCATTAAAGCATAAAATTCATTTTCTGATTTAATTTTATATTTAGATGAAGAAATAAAATTATAGTTTTTCAATAAGGTTTGTTCTATTGAAAAAGAAAACTGAGTTAAAATGAAGAATAATACAAGTATTAATTTTATTTTCATATTTTTAATCTTTTTGTTATATAAATTATTATACTTAGAAATATACTAAAATAAAGTAGATTTTCAAAAAAAATATTTTTTTTATACTAAATTATTTATTTACTCAAAAGAATGGCTTCCTCTCTCCCCTGCCACTCTTCAAACGTGTAATTCAGTTTATCTTTTTCAGATATAATTAGTTTGTCTTCATTATTTAATTGCCAATCAATATTGAGTTCTTTGTCATCCCAAAGGATCCCAGCTTCACATTTTGGATTCCAATAAGCTGTACATTTATAATTAACTACTGTGTTGTCTTCTTTGGAACAAAATCCATTTGCAAATCCAAAAGGTACCCAGAGCAAATTATGGTTTTTGTCATCTAATAAAAATGTTGAATGTTGCCCAAATGTTGGTGAATTTTTTCTTATATCCAATTCTACAAATAATGCTTCACCTCTCACAACTGAAATCAATTTGCCGAGAGGTCGATTCCATTGAAAATGTAGTCCTCTAATGACATTTTTTTGAGAAGTTGATTGGTTATCTTGAACAAAATTTTCATCAACCCCTACTTCAGTCAATAAATCTTTTCTAAATGCTTCAAAAAAACTACCTCTGTTATCTTCAAATATTCTTGGCTGTAATAATATTAACCCATTTAATTTTTTATCTATAATTTCAAATGACAAACTTACCTCTAAATTAAATCAGTTTTTACTCTTTTGATATTTGCACCTAAACTTGCAAGTTTTACTTCCATACTTTCATATCCTCTATCCAAATGATAAATTCTATGTACTTCTGTAATTCCTTCTGCAACTAATCCTGTTAAAACCAAAGAAGCACTTGCTCTAAGGTCAGAGGACATTACCATTGCACCTGACAAGTGTTTTCCACCGTTAATAATTGCCAAATTTTCATTCACAGAAATATCAGCACCTAATCTTTGTAACTCGGGAACGTGCTTAAATCTATCAAAATAAATAGTATCTGTTACTTTTGTTATACCTTTGGCTTCGAGCATAAATGACATCCATTGTGCCTGCACATCGGTAGGAAACCCTGGGTAAATAGAAGTAATCACATCTATTGGATTAGGTTTGTTTTCCATTTTGAGTTGGATTTTATCATTATTTACGTCAATTTCACAGCCGGCTTCCTCTAATTTTGAAATTACAGCAGAAAGGTGATATGGGTTTACTTTTTCTAAAAGTATATTACCACCAGTCATAGCACCAGCAATAAGATAAGTAGCAGCTTCAATTCTATCAGGTATTGTTTCCTCATTACATTGTTTTAGTTCATCAACACCTTCAATTTCTAGTATATTTGTACCTATCCCTTCGATTTTGGCACCCATTTTAACTAACATCCTAGCTAATGCAGTTATTTCTGGTTCCATTGCAGCATTGGATAATTTTGAAGTTCCTTTCGCTAAAGTTGCAGCCATTAAAATGTTGCCAGTAGCACCAACTGAGGAAATATCAAAAGTAAATTTGTTTCCAATTAATCTATTATTATGTCCTTTCGCTTTTGCTACCACATAACCATTTTCAATAGTTATTTCAGCACCTAACTTTTCTAATCCTTTAATATGCAAATCTACTGGTCTTGGTCCCCAAGCACAACCGCCAGGCAAGGATACCTTTGCTTCACCAAATCTACTCAATAATGGACCCAAAACATAAAAAGATGCTCTCATTTTTTTCACTAATTCATAAGGTGCAAAAGTACTATTTATATTTCGAGTATCTATAAATAAGTCATCACCATTCAATTCAGAAAATATCCCTAATGTTTCTAATATTTTAGAAAGAGTCCAAACATCTTTCAAATTTGGTGTATTAGTCAGATGATATGTACCAGGAGCTAATATTGTAGCAGGCATCAATGCTAATGAACCATTTTTGGCACCAGCAATTTTAATTCTACCTTGTAATTTATGCCCACCTTCTATGACAAATTTATCCATTTTTTTTTGTTTAATTTTTGTAACTTGATTTTTGTAAAATTAAGTGTTTTTTGTTGTAAATAAAAACTATTTACTAAATTTTGAATTTTATTTTTATTAAAATATTAAAAATGCAAAGTATTTTGAAAATCAATATCACCTTAAAGCAATAAATGAAAGTTCTATTTTTGCATCTTTAGGTAATTTGGACACTTCAACTGTAACTCTTGCAGGATATGGAAATTCAAAATATTCTGCATATAATTTATTAAACTTTTCAAAATCATTGATGTCAGCTAAATATACATTAACTAAATTTATTTTTGATTTATTTAAACTTAGATTTTCCAATATGTTATCAATATTTTCAAATATTTGTAATAATTCTGTTTCGAAGTCTTTATTATTTAATTTACCATCAGTGGGATTTATAGCAATTTGACCAGAAACAAAGATAATTCCATTAGTTTCTCTAAAAATACTATAAGGACCAATCGTTTTAAATTTATCCGTATCAGTTACTATATTACTTTTATTATTAATATAATTATTGTTATTATATAAATTTTTATTGGAACATTTGACAAATAAAAAACTGATTAATAATAAACTGATAGTAACAATATTATTACATTTGAAGTTAGTTTGTATTTTCATAATTTAAATTTATATTAGTAATTTTGATATAATTTCTTGATATTTTGGGATATTTTTGGATAATAAAATAAATAGATTTAATTTTGTAATTGTATTCGTTTGAAAATGTGTAATTCATCGATAGAACAAAGTTTAAGAAATTCAAATTTCTGAATTTTCTGTTAAACAAATATTCTGTTAAACAAATATACAAAACGAAATATAAATAAAAAATTGTTCTTCTAAATTTACATTTATATGGTGCCGTAGCCAAGTGGTTAGGCAGCGGTCTGCAAAACCGTTAACGCTGGTTCGAATCCAGTCGGCACCTCAATTCTTTAAGTAAAAATAAAAAAATATTATGGCTAATACAAGTGATTTAAAAGTTGGTACGGTAATCAAATATAATGGCGAAAATGCTGTTGTTACCGATTTAGAATTTAGAAAACCAGGTAAGGGTGGAGCATTCTACAAAACAAAACTTAGATATTTACTTTCTAACAGATTTGCAGAACATACCTTCAATTCAGGTGAAAGTATTGAAATCATAAAAGTAGAAACTCGTGACTTTCAATATTTATATAGAGATGGTAACAATTTTATTTTTATGGATACACAAACTTTTGACCAAATTTATGTTGATGAAAACTTTTTGAGTGATGATTCAAGATTTTTGAAAGAAAATGAGAATTTACAAATCGTTTTTGACGGTGATGACGTTATGCAAGTGATTATGCCTAATCACGTAAATTTAAGAGTTGAATTTACTGAGCCAGGCTTGAAAGGTGATACTGCAACTAATGCTTCAAAACCTGCAAAACTTGAAACTGGTGCTGAAATAAAAGTTCCTTTATTTGTCAATGAAGGCGATCTAATAAGAATTGATACTAAAAATGGTTCTTATATTGAAAGAGTAAAAGAATAAATTTATCAAATTAATTATATATGATTATTCAATATTTATTCAAATTAAATTTATCAAAAAAAACAGCATTTATATTAAATGCTGTTTTTTTTTGTATATAACTATTTGTTATCACTATTCATTATAACTATACTTCTCAAGATTTTACTTTTTTGCTTCAGTAATTTCTTCTTTGTTTTGTTCATCCCAATTTGCAGAACTATCTTCTAATTCATTATTAATTGGTGTTATTGTTGTATCTTCTGTAATATTAGTCAAGTTTAATTCCAAATCTGCCTCATCTATGATTTTTATCACTTCACTAAAGTTGAAATTAAGTCCTTTTTTATCTTCGTTAACATCTGCAGTAACTTTCACACCATTTAACAAAATACCTTTCAAAATCTGCTCAGATAATTCATCTTCCACATATTTTTGTAAAGCTCTTCTCAAAGGTCTTGCACCATATTTATCGTCATAACTTTTTTCTACCAAGAACTCTTTTGCCTCAGTAGTAAAATCTAATTCCATATTGTTAAGTGACAATCTAGATTTTAGTTTCTTAATATGAATATCAATAATACTGCTAATAGATTCTTTTTGTAATTTTCTGAATATGATAAAATCATCAATTCTATTAATAAATTCAGGATTAAATTGTTGCTTCATAGATTCTTCAATAGAATCCTTTAAATACTCATAATCACTGTCTTTTGTCTCTAAATTGAACCCAATTTTACCACCCAATTTCACATCTCTTGTACCAACATTTGAAGTCATAATTATAACTGTGTTTTTAAAATCAACTTTTCGACCTAATCCATCAGTTAAAACACCATCGTCAAATACTTGTAACAATATATTGAATACATCAGGGTGAGCTTTTTCAATTTCGTCCAATAAAATAATACTATATGGTTTTCTTCTAATTTTTTCAGTTAATTGACCGCCTTCTTCGTATCCAACATAACCTGGAGGCGCTCCAACTAATCTCGAAACAGAAAATTTTTCCATATACTCACTCATATCAACTCTAATCAAAGCATCTTCTGAATTAAACATTACTTTTGCTAAAGTTTTTGCAAGTTCTGTTTTACCTACTCCAGTTGGACCTAAGAACATAAATGAGCCAATTGGTCTTGATGGATCTTTCAGTCCAGCCCTTGCTCTTCTGATAGCTTTTGAAAGATGTTCAATAGCTTCGTCTTGACCAACGACATATTCCTTTAAATCACTTTCTAATTTTAGAAGTTTTGTTGATTCAGTTTCGGCAATCTTATTAACTGGAATTCCAGTCATAAGTGCTACAACATCGGCAATGTCTTCATCAGTTACTGGAAATACTCTTTGAGTAGATTGGACTTCCCAATCAGATTTCAACTTTTCTAAGTCAAATTGTAATCTTTTTTCCAAATCACGTAACCTTGCAGCTTCTTCAAAATCTTGTTTTTTTACAACTGAATTTTTTTCAATTCTAACATCATTTATTTGTTTTTCAATTTCAATTATTTCTTTTGGCACAACTATATTTGCTAAATGTACTTTTGCACCAGCTTCATCAATTATATCAATTGCTTTGTCTGGGAAATTTCTATCAGTAATATATCTCTCAGCCATTCTTACACTTGCAACAATTGCATCATCAGAATAAACAACTGAATGATGATTTTCATAAGATTCTTTTATCTTTTCGATAATTTCTAATGTCTCTTCTGTTGTAGGTGGCTCTACTAAGATTTTTTGGAATCTTCTATCTAAAGCACCATCTTTTTCAATATTTTGTCTATATTCATTTAAAGTAGTTGCTCCAATACATTGTATATCACCTCTTGCCAAAGCAGGTTTGAAAATGTTTGATGCGTCTAATGAGCCCGATGCTCCACCCGCTCCTACAATAGTGTGAATTTCGTCAATAAACAAAATTACATCTTTTGCTTTTTCTAATTCAGCCAATAAAGCTTTCATTCTTTCCTCAAATTGTCCACGGTATTTTGTACCGGCAACCAAAGAAGCAACATCTAATGAAACAACTCTTTTGTCATACAATGCTCTTGAAATTTTCTTTTGTACAATTCTTAAAGCCAAGCCCTCAGCAATAGCAGTTTTACCTACCCCAGGCTCTCCAATCAAAACTGGATTATTCTTTTTTCTACGAGATAAAACTTGTGATAATCGCTCAATTTCTTTTTCTCTACCAATAACTGGATCTAATTTATCTTCTGTAGCTAATTTTGTCAAATCTCTTCCAAAATTATCTAACACAGGTGTTTTAAATTTCTCTTTACCTGTTTTTGAAGAAGAATCAGCAACCTTAGATTTAGGTTTTGGATTCTCAGAAGATTCTGCACTTGAAGTTCCATTCTGGATATTTTCAATTTCAGTTCTTATTTTTTCGTAATTCAGTCCTTGTTTATTCAAAATTTGAGCAGCAATGTTTTCTTCATCTCTAAAAAAAGATAATAATAAATGCTCAGTTCCAATCACTCTTGATTTATATAATTTAGCTTCTATAAAAGTTAACTTTAAAACTTTTTCTGCTTGTTTTGTCAAAGGAATATTTCCAATATTGATTTTATTTGCAGAAGTTGGTCTTACAGTCTCTTCTATACTTTTCTTAAGTTTATATAAATCTACGTTCAAATTTTTAAATACTTTAATAGCCAAACCCTCACCATCACTAATAATACCTAACAATAAATGTTCTGTACCAATGTAATCGTGTCCGAGTCTAATTGCTTCTTCTCTACTGAGTCTTATCACATCATTGACTCTACTTGAAAAATGCTCTTCCATTTAAACCTCAGTTTTATTTTTTTTTTAATATGATTTATATAACAAAAAATTAGAAATCAATTTGTAATTTATTAACTTATAAATCTAAATACATTTTATAAACAATTAAAATCAACGATTTAAAAACATTAATATTTCAAAAAGTAATTTTAATTATTAACAATTCTTCACCAATATTTTTATTTATTTTATAATTTTAAGCAATATTTCGTTTAATGCAAAAAATTAAAATTTGTTTTTGTCAATTTTAACACTTACAAGTCAATATTACAACTAATTTGCCCTAATTTAATAATTTGTAAAAATATAACAATTGTTAATGTTGAAACATAAGACATATTTTATATATTTATAACTATAAGTCATATTAAAATAATTATTTAATCTATTTTATAAGTAAACACTATATCGACTAAATTTGTGCCAAAAAAAAACATCACAATTGTGATGTTTAATTTTTTACAGAAATAATATGATTTATCTCATAAAATTTATTTCAATTTTATTGCTTCATCTAATAGTTCATTTACTAAGTTTATAGAATCTGCCTCTGCATAATATCTTAATAATGGCTCTGTTCCAGAAGATCTGATTAATAACCATCCGTTTTTAACATAAAACTTATAACCATCAAGGAAATCATAATCTATAATCTCAAACTTACCAATATTTTTGGGTTTGCTTATACATAAATCTTGAATTGATTTTTGGACAGATGGTAATACTTTTATATCCCTTCTGGCAAATCTATGAATACCAAATTCTTTATCCAAATCTAAACAAAGTTGTTTTAAAGATTTTTTTGTAACTGCCATAACTTCCAAAAGCAACATAGCATTGAATAAACCATCTCTCTCTGGAATGTGTAAAGAAGTACTCAATCCACCACTTTCTTCACCACCGATTAGAATATTTTCATTAACCATTAGTTCAGCTATGTACTTAAAGCCCACCTTAGTTTCAAATAAATTGATTTTATGTTTTTCACAGAACTGATTTACCATCGAAGTAAGCGAGATAGTTTTAGCTACCGAACCTCTTTTCTTCTTTACTTCATACAAGTATTTTAGTAAAATCATAAAGATTTTATGTGAATCCACAAAATGACCGTCTGAATCTACAGCACCCAATCTATCTGCATCTCCATCTGTTGCAAAAGCAAAATCAAATTTTTCTTTTTTAGTTTTTTCCATCAAAATACTTAAACATTCAGAAATAGGCTCCGGATGGTCTATTTCGCCAAAACTTGGATTATGTTCATTATGAATTGCAACTGCATTTGGTAATAGATGTTGAATTGTATCTATTCCAGCACCATACATTGGGTCGTATAATATTTTGAAATTAGAATCATTAATTGCTTTAAAATTAATTTTTTTCTTTAAGTATCTTAAATATGATTCTTTTGCATCAAACATTTTAATTTTTTTGGAAGTAATATAAACTTCTACTTCCTTTGCTTTAATTTTAGGTTCTTTTTTGACTATTTTAGCAAGGTACTTTTCAATTTCTTCTATTTGGTCTGGAGTCGCTGGTCCACCAAAACTTGCTTTGACTTTAAATCCACTATATTCTGGTGGATTATGACTTGCAGTTATCACTATACCCAAATCAGCACTTTTGATTTTTGTATGATATGAAACTTGTGGCGTTGAAGATATATTATCAGCAAGATGCACAGTTATATCTTTCCAAGCTAAAATTTTAGCAACTTCGTGTGCAAATTCTTTTGATAAAAATCTTGTGTCATAACCGATTACAACAGTGGGATTTATTTTAGTTGTATTTTTCCAAATATACTTTGCAGTTGCTAAGGCTACATAACCAAGATTTTCAAATGTAAAGTCTTTGGCAATTAAAGCTCTCCAACCGTCTGTTCCAAATTTAATCATAATTTTAATTCTATATTTATTAACTAAAATTTTTATATATTTTTTTTACTATTAATATCTACAAAAATAGATAAAAAAATGTTAAGAAACATTCACAATTGATTGTTAATGAATTAAAACAAAAAAAAATAGGGATATAATCCCTATTTTTTTCGTAAAAACTACTTCTAATGTTTTACTTGATGACAAATAAAAATTATTTATATTAATTATTATTCAAATGGTGCAAAACCAGCATAAATTGCATCATCGTCAAGCATTTCTTCTATTCTTAATAATTGATTGTACTTAGAAACTCTATCACTTCTATTTGGAGCACCAGTTTTGATTTGTTCAGAATTCACAGCGACTGCTAAATCAGCAATAAATGTATCTTCTGTTTCACCTGATCTATGAGAAATAATTGTATTATAACCATATCTTTGAGCAATAGAAATTGTTTCCAAAGTTTCAGTTACAGTTCCAATTTGATTTAATTTAATCAAAATAGAATTTGCTGTATCTGTATCAATTCCCTTCATCAAAAATTCTGGATTAGTAACAAATAAATCATCTCCTACTATTTGTACTGCATCACCAATTCTTTCAGTAAGTTTTAACCAGCCGTCCCAATCATTTTGATCCAAACCATCTTCTATTGAATATATTGGATACTTTTCACATAAACCCTCGTACCAATCAATCATTTCATCACTTGTAAGTAATTTACCAGATGATTTGTACATTTTATATTTACCGTCTTCGAACATTTCACTTGCAGCAACATCAATTGCTAAAACAATATCTTCACCAGGAATATAATTTGCTTTTTCAATTGCTTCGATAATCAAGTCAAATGCTTCCTCGTTTGATTTAAGATTTGGAGCAAATCCACCTTCGTCACCAACAGATGTTGTGTAGTTTTTGGCTTGTAATACAGTTTTTAAGGCGTGATAAATCTCAGTACCCATTCTTAAAGCTTCTTTAAAACTTGCAGCTCCAACAGGCATAATCATAAATTCTTGGATATCTACATTATTATCTGCGTGTTTTCCACCATTAAGTATATTCATCATAGGTGTAGGTAATATTTGAGCTCTAACTCCACCTAAATATCTATAAAGTGGCATTCCATAATAATCAGCTGCAGCTCTTGCAACTGCCATAGATGTGCCCAAAAGTGCATTAGCACCCAAACGAGTTTTGTTATCTGTATCATCTAAACTAATCAAAATTTTATCTATTTGACTTTGTTCTGTAGCATCCATACCAGCCAATGCTTCACTTATTTCATTATTGACATTATCAACAGCTTTGGTAACTCCTTTACCGTTATATCTATCTTTATCACCATCTCTTAGCTCGTGAGCTTCATATTCACCTGTGCTTGCTCCAGATGGAACTGCTGCTATACCAAAAGAACCATCTTCCAACACTACTTCTACTTCTATTGTAGGATTACCACGTGAATCTAATATTTCACGTGCAAAAATTTCACTTATTGTCGAGCTCATTTTGTCTCCAAATTTTTAAAATGAATATAAAGTTATTGTTATTAATTTATTTACAAAACTAAGAAAAATTATGTTAAGAAACATTCACAAGTCAATGTTGTTTATAAATTAATTTAAAATTATCATTATAATAAATGAGTTTATTAGTCCTCGCTATACTTCAAATGGCTACTCTAATAATATTAATAATATTAATAATTAGAATTATAATTATAATTCTAATTCGATTCCTAAATACATATTTCTTTCAGCACCGGCAAAGAAAAATCTACCATTTCCCATTGCAGCATATAGATTGTTAGTTAGATTATTTACATTCATTTGCAAATTAATAGACTTGGTATCAAAAATATTATTAAACTTATAATTTATCGCTAAATTCATAATAAAATATGCGTCTAATTTATTATCAAAATAATACCCACTTCCCAAATCAGTTTTTATTCTATCATCTGTTCTCAACAAATCACCAAAATTATCAGTAATTAAGTCTCCAACGTATTTTCCATTTAATATTAAATTTAAGTTTTCATATTTATAGTTTAAACTTAAATTAGCAATTAAATCAGAAAAACCAGCAATTCTATTGTTATCAAGTGATATTTTATCACCAGTTTCAGTAAAATAATCTGAATTAATAATGTAATTTTGACTTAAAGTTGTGTTGGCATCTATTTGTAATTTATGATTTGAAGCATTGAATAAAACATAACTTGAAGCTAATTCCAAACCTATATGTCTTGTTCTGTCTGCATTACCGTCCAACGGTCTTCCAAATATATCAATTTGACCACTTTTAACTAATTCATTAAAATATTCCATTAAATATACTGTAGAATTGAATGAAAAGTTTTGCTCAACATAATTCCAACCTATTTCAACATTAAGCATAGTTTCTGGCTTAACTAATGGAGAATTAAAATCATAACCAACTTTATTAGAATCTAATTGTATTGAAGCGAATTGAGGTGTGCTGCCAATATAAGACTGACTTGCTTGATACAAATTTTGCATTCTTGGCTCACGTGAAGTAACAGCTATATTAGTATAAAAATTATTTTGTTCATCTATATTCCAATTAAATCCAACTCTTGGATTCAAAAACCAATAATGGATATTAAAAATATCTCCGCCTGTTTTTATATTACCGTTCATATCATAATAACTTGTATTATTTATCCCATCTTTTTCATTACCTAATCTATACCCTTGTCTTACTAATTGTGCTTCTATATTTATATTTTTATTGTCGTCAATATTATATATTTCTCTTGCAAAAATTGAGAAAATTTCTCTATTTCCTTCATAAGAATAGAAATTGAAATTATTATCAAAGTTATTAGGTAGATTTTCTGCATAAATTAAATTACCATTACTCATACTATTATGTAATCTTAATTCAGCTCCAATTGTCAAAATCCCGTCATTATGTTTAATATTAATTTTAGGTATCCAACCAACTTGTTTATTGCTCACCCAAGATCTAATTATTGGATTACGGGGGTCTTCTGCATTGGCAAAACCATTACTTTCATTCAATCTAAAAGTAGATGCATCAGTCCAACCTGCTCCACTAAAATCAAAATACCCTTTGCCAGTAAAATAAAACAAAGAAGAATTAACTGTAATATCATCAGATATTTTGTATTCATTAATGATTTCAAAGTGTGGCGAACTAAAATCTTCAACTTCAAATCTTTTCATTTCAGAGCCAAATGAGAAATTTTGACCAGTTGAGTCATATTCCCAATAATTGAAATTTTGCCTTCTTAAGTTTACATCTTTTGTAAAAGATTTTGGAGTTCCATAATAGGCTAAACCATCATTTTGATTACCACCATAAACGTTAATTTGTGTACTCAAATTCTCATCGTATCTAATTGCAGATAAATAAAAAGTATTCATAAAAGAAAAAGACTGGTCTCTATATCCCCATGAATTTATTCTTGACATCTTACCATAAAACGCATATTTTTCATCAATTAATCCAGATGAATATTCAAATTTGAATTTGCTATTATTAGTAGATAAAAAATTATTATTTTCTATTCCACCAAACTCTTGGAACCCACCACCAGTTGATAATTTTATATATTTATCTTTTGAAAAATTAATACCAGTCAAATTAATACTACCTGCAATTGCTGCTGCACCATAGTTTATAAGTCCAGCGCCTCTTTGGATTTGTATATTTTCCATACTTTCGGATATATCCGAATAATTTATCCAATATATATTATGGTCTTCTGGGTCATTTTGGGGTATTCCATTTATAAGAACAGCAATTCTTCTTTGGTCAAATCCTCTTATTGAAATATTAGAATATCCTATACCATTACCATTTTCTGAATATGATACAATTGATGGCATTTGATTTAAAAGCATCGGAATATCTTGATTTGTTTGTGTGGCTTCCAACAACTCTCTACTGATATTACTAAAAGTTACTGAATTAGTTCTTAGCTCTGCGTTTGTTGAGCTGACTGACACGGCTGGGGAAATATATTTTTTTAGTGAGTCTAATTTTTTTTCATCTTTGTTAGATTCTGCTGAATATAATAATGTAAAATTAGAAACTATAAATAAATACATAAGACACTTATATAATTTTGATAAAGATATATCAAAATTAGAAAATATTAGAGAATTAGACATTGGAACTCCGTAAAGTTAATTATATTATAATTATATTTTTTAGATATTCAATTATAATATTGTAGATTAAAATTACGTTGGAAAGGTTCTTGTGGTGGTTACAATTATGTTTATTTTATAAAAGATAATAACTATCCATTGATAAAATACAAATTAAATTGTACCTTCCGTTTTCCTACGCTGGTATTATCCAGTTCAGGTTCAAGGAGTTTGATCTCAGCTAAGTAAATTAATATTTTGAATTAATCATTACTTTTGCACCTCCAACGGTGTTAAGTAGGTAGAAACGATTGTGATATTAATTTATTTACAATTAAATTTGGAAAGTTAGATTAAAAAGTTAATTTAGAAGGGATTTTAAATAAAGTATTATCAATAAGTCTTGTTGTACCAATATAAACTGCTATCAATATTACGACATCATCTCCTGCCAAAAAGAAATCTGGGGTGGATAAATCATTAGCAAGTGCGATTTGAGCATAGTCTATTTTTATGTTAACTATTTTTTTGAGGTAATTTAATAAAAATCCATTTATTATTTTTCTGTCAGTTTCACCATTTTCAATTAATTGTCTTGTTTTTTCTAATGCAACAAAAATTATACTTGCATCTTCTCTATCATTACTTCTTAGATAAATATTTCGTGAACTCATAGCCAGACCATCTTTTTCTCTTAAAGTTGCGGCTATAATTATTTCAATATTAAAGTTAAAGTCCAATACAAGTTTTTTGATTAATAAACATTGTTGATAATCTTTTTGACCAAAAACGGCTACATCTGGTTGGATTATATTAAATAGTTTAGCCACAATTGTTGCAACTCCATTAAAATGACCAGGTCTTTTAGAGCCTTCAAAAGTTTCAGTTATATTTTTAATTTCAATTTGACTTGCAAAACCAATAGGATAAATTTCTAATTGATGAGGTATAAATACTACATCTACTCCATTTTGTTCGCATAGCTCTATGTCTTTTTCTAATGTTCTTGGATATTTCTCGAAGTCTTCATTTGGTCCAAATTGCTTAGGATTTACAAATAATGAAACTATGACAATATCACATTTATTTTTCGCAATTTTAACTAAATTCAAATGACCATTATGTAAAGCTCCCATAGTTGGAACAAAAGCAATTGTGGAATTTGATGTTTTAATTCTTTTTAGAACCGACTTGTACTCAACAATGTTTTCAATTATTATCATAATTTATTTACTTTATTATATTTTCAACTATTTCTACTTTTTCAACATTTTCAACTTTTTCAACATTTTCAACAATTACTAATTTGTATCTATCTAAATAATAAATATTTACATTATTCCATTAACATAATTCCTGACCTTGCAGCAGTTGCTTCTATTAATCTTCCTTCAAAGATTTTTACCTGACTTCTTGGGATTTCTGCTGATATTTCAACAGAATCGGTATAAAATTCATGAAAATTAACTGCAAATTCTGAAATCAATGATTTTACTGCTGATATATCTTCATAAGTAGAAAATATTTTTATTTTTTGAGTTAATATCACTTTTGAAGGCGAACATATTTCAAGAACTTGTTTGGCTGCCTCAGAATATGCCCTCGAAAGACCACCAACTCCCAACTTAGTACCGCCATAAAATCGAGTTACAATGACAATAACATTTGTGTATTTGAATTTGTTAATTGCAAACAATATTGGCTTACCAGCAGAGCCGGAAGGTTCACCATCATCGCTATATCTAATATCTAAACCTTCTTCTCCTAATTTATAAGAAAAACAATGGTGAGATGCATCATGAAATTCACTTTTTATAATTTCTAAAAATGATTGTGCTTCATCTTTATTTTTAATTGGAGTAACCGAAGCTATAAATTTTGAATTTTTCTCTTTAATCTGAGTTCTTTTTGGTCCATCTATAGTTATATAAAAATCTTGTTCAATCATTTAATTCATTTTGTGTTTGTTATTCAATTAATAACTTTAAGTACATATTACTATTATGTTTACTATTGTTTAAGCTATTAATTTCTTCAGAATATTTTATACTATTAATATTACTTTTTGGTATAAAATTAATAAATATTATTTGTTTTTGACTATTTCCAGATATAATATTTCCAATAAATTTAGAAAAATCGGAGGCATCAATATAAATATTTTCAGCATCTAAATTAGTATTGTTAGAGAAAATCACTTCTCCTAATAGATTATAAGCATTAATTTCTAATTCATCAAAAGAATTGTAATTTATATTAAACAATTTGTTTAAATCATTGATATTAAACGTGTTATTAGAGTTTATTATTAACGATTTTGTTAAACTATTTTCACCTTTGTCAAACACATTATCATCTTTTAGGCTTAATATTTTATTTGGTAAGTATTCGACAAGGTCAACACTAAATATTTTCATTCCATCATAATTTTTTGACTTATCTGAAATAAATAAAAATTGTAATTTATATTTATAATTTTTTCTTACTTTTGAAAGGTTAAATCTAAGTATATTATTATCAGGGAAATAACCTTCCAACATTGGAAATCAGTCGATGTCAGACTGCCACTTTCATAATATCTTCTTTTAGTATTAAATTCACTTTCTAAATATATATATTTGTTATTAATACTATCGAATAATCTAATAATAAAACAATCATGTCTTCTTTCGATTAGCCACTCAGCTTCGATTACTAATTCAAAGTTATTGTTACTATTTAGAACAAAATCATTTTTAAACTCTAAAATTGTTTCTTGGCTAAATGAATAAGTAGAGTCTTTGCTTTCACTCAAATGGGCTTTTTCTGAAGCAAAATTAATACCCCAATTACTACTATCTAAATCAATTAATTTATAGTTATTATAAGTGATGAAATTATTTTTCATATAATTTTTATCAAACATAACATCATTAGGATTTAGAATATTAGTTGATTTATATTCATTAAAATTTTGTTTGATTTTGATTACTTCAATCAAACTATTATTATCATATATTTTAATAAATGCAATAGTATCTGCTTGATTTAATTTAAAATTATCAAATTCTATTAATATTTCAAGTGTTTCATTTTGAGATATAGTTTTCTTATAATCATTGATGGGAGTAATTATTTCATTTGTGATATTTTTTTCAAGTTCAATTTTTAAATTTTCAAAATCATCAAAACCAATGTTATCTAAATATAATTTTAAAGTTAAAGGATTATTATTAACAAGCTCATATTTATTAATAATTGGAAATTTTGATGTCATTTTTAGATTGTTTACAACAGATAATAGACTATTTCTCATACCAAGTATAAGTTTAGTAGAATCAACTTGATAAAACACATCATCTAATTCTGGCGTATAACTAAAAATTGAATTTGGCTTATCAATAGTTTGGTTCATCCAATCTTCTGCCGTACCTCTTGTTGTGTAGCCAACTGTAATAATATCAGTTCCAAATAAGTATTTAGTTTTGAAATATGTATTCAAAAACAATTTTTCAAACAAAAGATTTTTATTAGTTCCTTTCAAACTCAAATTAGGCACAATATTTAAATTGCCAAAGCTATGGAAATTAATATTTGACACAAAGTTATTTTCTAAACACAATTTTTGTAATGCTTTTGTTTCTGGTTCAGAAAATTCTTTTTCACCTCTATAAGTTTCGGCATGAATATAAGTTGATGAACCATCTGGATTTGGGTAATTCCAAAATGAATTAGGTCCGTAATTTCTATTTATATCAACTCCCACAACTTTATTATCAATTACTTTTGCGTTCTTTCTCCATAATCCAGTTTTGTTATCAACAATATTAATTAAATAACCATCAGGATTTACACAAGGAACAATATAAATATTGTTGTTTTCCAGCAATTTAGCAACTTCTATTGATATTTTTTCATCACTGTTCTTATAGTTTTCTAATAGCCACCAAAAAGAATAAATAAGTCCAGATGCTGTTATTGGTTCCCTTGAATGATGTAATGCAGTAAATAATACTTTTTTGTTATTTAATTTGCTATATCCGAAATTAAAATTCCATAAATAAATTGGTAATTTATTATGAGTAAAGCCAATCACACTCTTATTAATAAACTTAGGATATAATTTTTGCATTTGGTCAAAATTATCATAAATTTCTTCCAACAAATGATAATTATAAAATTTTCCAAATTTAAAATTAGATGGGATAGATTTAAAGATTAACTCATTGAGATTGATATATTTCTGCTCATCATTTGATGAATAATTTTGATTTTTAACTTGATTATTATTAAATAATTCTGTCTTTAATTTTTCTAAATAGTGATTAAAGTTACCTGCTTTAGTTAAATCTTGAGTAAGTTTTATATTGTAATTTTCAATGATAACTTTATAATCTATATTCACTAAGTTAAGATATTCCAATTCCTTATCGTTTAATATAGTAATTAAGTCATTATTATCCTTTTCACTGCATTCGAAATCAATTTCAAATATTTTATTAGAAATCTTTTCATAATTAAATATCTTTACTTTATGATAATTAGAGTATTCTTTTGGTATAATATCTTTGGCAAACATTTGAATATTCATTAAAGCGTTAATATAGAATAATAATCCCAAAACAAATATATAATTTATTTTGGGATTATTAAATTTAAAAATATTAATCTTTCTGATATTCATTGGTGAAATAATTTAGTTGTAATATTATAAATACAAATAAAATTAAAGTATATCTATGATAATTATTTGATTACAACTCTATCTTTTATTGGACCATAAACAGTAATTTGATGCTTTTGTAACCATTCCATACCGTCCATAGCAGCTTTTGCAGCGTGTAATGTAGTGATACACAATATTTTCTTAGATAATGCAGCTTCTCTAATTTGCAAATCATCTTGATAAGATTTTCTACCCAAAGGAGTATTAATAATCAAACTAATATCACCCGATTGGATTTTTTCAACTACATTTGGATTACCTGCTCCAATTTTAGGTATTAAAATCGCTGGAATATTATTTTTATCTAATTTATTAAAAGTCCCCAAAGTAGCATAAATTATATAACCTAATTCACTAAGTTTTTTGGCAATTGGCACCACATCACTCTTATCAAAGTCATTAACACTAATAAAGATACTACCACTTTTAGGTAGATGATTACCAGCGGCAATTTGTGATTTGACATAAGCTTCACCAAAGAATTCACTTATACCCATTACTTCACCTGTAGATCTCATTTCTGGACCTAAAACTGTATCTACTCCTGGGAATTTATTAAATGAGAAAACTGGTGCTTTGACTGTATAAAACTCCATATAACCTGGATTTGGTATATCCATATCAGCTAATTTTGTACCAGTCATCAATTTTACAGCAATTTTTGTTAACGGTATTCCTTTAGACTTTGAGACGAAAGGAACTGTTCTCGAAGCTCTTGGATTTACTTCAATTACAAATACTTCACCTCTATACACAGCAAATTGGATGTTAATAAATCCTTTGATTTGCAATTCTTTGATAATAGAATAAGTATACTCTCTAATTGTATCAATTATGTGAGGTTCGACTCTATATGTTGGAAGTACCGAACTACTATCTCCAGAGTGCACTCCTGCCTCTTCAATGTGTTGCATAATACCGCCAATCAAAGCTTCTTCTCCATCACTCAAAGCATCAACATCTACTTCAAAAGCATTTTCTAAAAATTTATCAATTAAAATTGGATGATCAACATTCACTTTTGCAGCTTCATCAATAAAATTTTTAAGATCTTCCTCGAGATAAACAATTGCCATACCTCTACCACCCAAAACATAGGAAGGTCTTACAATAACGGGAAATCCAATATTCAGTGCAATTTTGAGTGCTTCGTCTATATTATTTGCCGTTGCCCCTGGTGGATAAGGAATTTTTAGAATGTCTAACATTTCAATAAATCTTCCTCTATCTTCTGCTCTATCAATATTAGATTGAGAAGTACCCAAAATTTCTACGCCAGCGTCTTGTAGTCTTTTTGATAATTTAAGAGGAGTCTGACCTCCAAGTTGTAAAATTACACCTTTGGGTTTTTCTAAGTCAATAATATTCATTACATCTTCATAGAAAACAGGTTCAAAATATAACTTGTCAGACGTATCGTAATCAGTTGAGACAGTCTCAGGATTACAATTTATCATAATAGTTTCATATTCAGTACCTTTGAGCAACATCGAAGCTTGTGAGGCACAATAATCAAATTCTATACCTTGACCTATTCTAAATGGTCCGCCACCCAAAACTATTATTTTTTCTTTTGTCGAGGGCACACTTTCATTTTCTAATAAATAAGTAGAATAGAAATATGGAGTTTTGGCATCAAATTCTGCAGCACAAGTATCTACTTTTTTATAAGTCGGGATAACCTTTAATGTTTTTCTTTTTATTCTAATTTCACTTTCAGTAGTATTAAATAAATCTGCTAACTGCATATCAGAAAACCCAGATAACTTCAATTCTCTTAATTCTTCAATTGAAATAGTATCAATTTTTTTATCTTGGTATTTTACTTCTAATTCATAAATTTGATAAATGTTATCCAGAAACCATCTATCAATTTTAGTTAATACAAATACATCTTCAATAGAATATCCACGTTTGAATGCTTCTTTAATGCAAAATATTCTTTTTGGTGTTGGATTTTTTAATTTATCATCTAAAACTTCTTTAGTTAATAATTCCAATCCTTTAATTTCTAATCCCTTAACCCCTATTTCTAATGATCTCAAAGCTTTTTGAAGAGCTTCTCTGAAATTAGAACCAATACTCATAACCTCACCCACAGACTTCATTTGAGTTGTAAGTTGAGACGATACGTTAAATTTCTCAAAATCCCATCTTGGAACTTTTACTACAATATAATCTAAAACCGGTTCGAATGATGCAGGAGTTGTTGTTGTTATTTCATTTGTAATTTCGTCCAAAGTAAGACCAACAGCTAACTGAGCTGCTACTTTTGCAATTGGGAAACCAGTTGCTTTAGATACTAAAGCAGATGAGCGAGAAACTCTTGGGTTCATTTCGATTATTCTGATGTCCCCATTTTCTGGATTAACTGCAAATTGTATATTTGAGCCACCAGTTGCAACTCCAACTTTTCTAATTACTGCTAATGAATAATCTCGTAAAATCTGATATTCTTTGTCTGTCAAGGTTTGTGCTGGTGCAACAGTTATGCTATCACCAGTATGAACTCCCATTGGGTCGAAATTTTCTATAGAGGCAACTATAATAGCATTATCATTCAAATCTCTAACAACTTCAAATTCATACTCTTTCCAGCCCAAAAGAGACTCTTCTATAAGCAATTCTTTAGTAATAGATAATTCAAATCCTCTTGCAATAATTTCATTATAATCTTTTAAATTATAAGCAATTCCTCCACCACTACCACCTAACGTAAAAGATGGCCTAATAACTAAAGGAAAATCATGTATTTGAGGAATTTTCAGAGCTTCTTCAAAGCCTTTTACTATCCAACCTTTGGCAGATTGAATTCCAATCTCATCCATTGCTATTTTGAATAGTTCTCTGCTTTCTGCTAACTCAATTGATTCTGTATTTACACCTAATAATTCAATATTATACTTATCTAAAATACCAAGTTTTTTGAGTTCCAAAGTAACGTTTAATGCAGTTTGACCGCCAACGGTAGGCAATATTGCATCAATCTTATCTCTTTGGATTATTTGTTCAATTATAACTGGTATTATTGGCTCTATATAAGTTTTATCTGATATTTCTGGGTCAGTCATTACTGTTGCAGGATTACTATTAATAACTACAACATAATAGCCTAATTTTTTCAATGCTTTTACTGCTTGACTTCCAGAATAATCAAATTCACCGGCTTGACCAATTACAATAGGTCCAGCTCCAATTACTAAAATTCTTTTTATATCTGTTCTTAATGGCATTTGAATAACTTATTTTTTGATTTTTTAAATTTCTTTTTATTGATGTATTTTTTTTAAGTAAATAATATTGAAAATAATATTATTCTAAACACAAAACATTTAACACTAAATACTATTTACAGTTTTATAAAAGTCTTCAAAAACTTTTTTATTAGCTTCATTCGGTCCAGGGGATGCCTCTGGATGAAATTGAATTGAATTAATAGGTAAATATTTGTGTCGCATACCTTCGACTGAATTATCAAACAAATTAACCCAAGTTAGTTCCCAATCTTTTTGATTTTTCAAACTTTCTAAATCTACAGCATAATTATGGTTTTGAGCGGTAATATAAACATTGCCCAATGGTAAATATTTGACTGGGTGATTTCCACCATGATGACCAAAAGGTAATTTAATTACATTAAATCCAAATGACTTACCTATTAATTGATGACCAAAACAAATTGCGATGATTGGTATTTTATTTTCTACAAACTTCATAATATGTTTTTCAATATCTTTGACTGTTCTTGGATCACCAGGACCATTAGATAAAAACACTCCATCAAACTCAATTTTCGAAATATTTTCTTCAAATTTATCATCATAAGGCACTAAATAAATTGTTTTGTAATATTTTTTAAGTTCTTCAATAATATTACTTTTAATTCCAAAATCAATAGCGATGATTGTTTTATTTTGATTTTCATTTCCATCGATTTTAACAACTTCTTTGTTTATTACCGTTGTATATAAATCAAAGTCAGAAATTGAATTAGAATTTTTTATTAATTCAACAAATTTTGATGGTTCAATGTCTTTAGTTGTAATACCACCTTTGAGTGCACCTTTATCTCTAAGTTGTTTGGTCAAGCTTCTTGTATCAATTCGATCAACACCAAAGATATTTTGCGAGTTCAAAAATTCTTCTAATCCTTTTTTTGCTCTAAAATTACTATATATTCTGGAAAGTTCTCTAATTACTATTCCTTCTACTTTGATATCTTTAGATTGAAAATCTTCGAGTGTTATTCCATAATTTCCAATTAAAGGATAGGTAAAAACAACAATCTGACCTTTGTAAGATGGATCGGTTAAAATTTCTTCATATCCAGTCATAGAAGTATTAAATACTACTTCTGCAAATAAATCCCCTTCACCAGAGAAAGCTTTACAATACTGAAAATATCCATTTTCCAAAGCTAAAAGTGCATTTTTTCTCATATTATTTTTGATTTAGATTAATTTAAGAAATTATGATATAAAGAAACTATAATTTGAATTATAAGATTTATTATAAAATTTATTATAAGATTTATTATTTTATAAAAAAAAGCCCATTTGAGTGAACAAATGGGTTAAAATGAAAATTTAAGTTCTTTTGAAATTTAATAACAAAATAGAGTTTAATTTATGTACTTTTGATACATTACAACTATTTAATTTTACGCTTGATTTGTTTTCTGAAGCTTTAAGTGAGTCAGCAAAACAGTTTTTAAAGATTTGTGCATTCATTAAAATCAAATTTACCATTTTTTATTTATAATTACTAATATTGTTTTCCACTTTTTGTTTATTTAACTTACTTAAATCCCAAATTCCTATTTCAATATACTCTTTTTGCCATTTTATTAATGGATTTTTGAATTTATATAGTAATTTATTATTTTCTAATTGAATTGATTTACCATTTTTTAGAGTTATTGGATTAAAAATCGTTAATTCTAAACTCGATGTATTTTGGGTTACTTTTTGTATTTGATAATTTAATCTCTTAATTAATTCTGTATCTGAATTATTGATAATTGGAGTTATCAAATAATTTATTTTTTTATTTTTAATGTAATCTTCAATTGAATATTTTTTTAAGTCTTCAATATATTCTTTGTTGGAAATCAACCCATCAAAAGGGATAACTTGAAAATTTGAATAATATGCAAGTCTCCCAGGGAAGTCATAAGTATAAATAATAATGTTGTTATTTATACTATTATTTTCAATATTTTCTACTAACTGTTTGATTTGGTGCTTTTTATTAAAGTCATTTAAAAGATTGTTTTTAGTAAAAAAGGTAAAAACTATCAAAACAAGGAGAAAAATTTTGATTAAATCTTCAAAGTAATTTAAGTTTAATTTATTTTTAATTATTAAAACTAAATCATATAAAAGAAAACTTAATGATAAATATCCAAAATTCCAATACCATTGTGCAGTATTTAATTGAAAGCAAAAAGCAAATAAAATATGAGTAATGGAAGTCAAAATTAATAATACCTTAATTTTTTTGAGGGTTATATCTTTGAATAAATTTAATATTATAATATAAATAAGATTGGAAATTAATATAACTCTTCCCCAAATATTTATATCATCAAATATAAAATGAGGGAATTTATTCTTTATTTCTGAGCTAATTGTGCCAAAACTACCAAAATTTATTTTATTATAAAATAAATATATAGATATAATAAATACTAATGTAATTACATATATTAGAATGCTTTTTAATACTTTTGGTTTTGTTAGTTTAAATTGATTCGATTGTTTGGATTGATTCGATTGAATTAATAAATACAGCAATAATATAGAAAAGTAAAAAATAAAAAATATTGAATCTAATCTCGCTAAAAATAACATAGAAATTAGAATAGCAATGTAAAATATACTGGAATTAGTTATTGAATGTGAATGTGGATTTGAATTAGTAGTTCGATTATTTTTATCAATTAATTCATAGAAACTACTTGATATATATACAATTAAGGATAACACAATTATCGACTCCATCAATAAAAGAGTACCTGTTGCAATATATATCAAAAACAAAACTAAATAAATTATTTGATTAAATTCAATTTTATTAGATTTAGAATTAGATTTATAATTGGTTGAAGATTCAGAATCAATATAAGAGCTTAAACTAATACCATAGTCAAATTTTTTAGATGAGAATAGTTTATTGAGTTTATTTATAGTTAAATAAAATATTATAATTTGGAAAACAGCTAAAAAATATATAGTGTAATTTTGTAAATTTATTAATTTGGTAAAATAATTTATTGAGATACAAATATACATCCACAAAGGATGAAAGCCATTTGTTTGATATATTTTGTTAAAAGTAAATCCAAAACCATTAGAATAATTTTCGGCAACCTTTAAATAAAAAAAAGCATCGTCTGCTGGTAATAAATCAATTTTAAAAATTGATAAAATAACAATTATAAAAGTTATTAAATAAACAAATTTGTCAATATATTTACTGTAATAAATTTTAATACCTTTTATAATGAATAATGTATAATTTATAATTTTTTCTGAATTACTTTTAACAAATAATTTTTGACGAATAATTTTTAGCAAAAATAATTACAAAAATTATTTTTTGAATTTAATTGAATCCAAAACATCAATTACGGGTTGTATTCTACCAAAAGGAGCAGAAATTTGCAACCCAGCAATATTTTTGTATAATTTATCTAACACCTCAAT
>Ga0105051_10002066_pt1 | contig 26389 bp, 25 predicted proteins | sample FRY02_FD_78383 | JGI IMG/M metagenome (GOLD analysis project Ga0105051, IMG submission 78383) | Freshwater microbial communities from Lake Fryxell liftoff mats and glacier meltwater in Antarctica - FRY-02 (megahit assembly) | ecosystem: Environmental > Aquatic > Freshwater > Ice > Glacier... | reverse complement strand
CGATGTCCATCTGATCCTTGACAGTGAAGCGGATCAGAAAACAGTCCGGGGGACTGTTTTCCCGCTGAACGCCACCCACAAGACGCCCGACGTGCGGGCGTGGCTGGAAAAGCACCATCGCTTTCAGTTGCACTTCACACCCACCAGCGCCTCATGGCTGAACCTCGTCGAGCGCTTCTTTGCCGGGATCACATCGAGGCGCATCCGACGCGGCAGCTATACCAGCGTCAATGATCTGGAGGCCGCGATCTATGACTATCTGGCGCAACACAACGAGAAGCCGAAGCCCTTCGAATGGACCAAAACCGCCGAGGACATCCTCACCCGAGAACGCCGCACGCTGGACAAACTCGATGACATTCGCGGAAACAGGTAGGAAGTGTCAGACTCAGAACACTAGTGCATCTGACCCTGCACGGTCGCGGTCAGATCGGTCAGTGAAAACGGTTTGGCGAGAAACACCGAATTGGGAACCCGCGCTTGCGTTTCCGACAGGTAATCCTCGGCATAACCCGACACGAAGATCACCCGCACGTTCGGCCGGGTTTCCAGCGCCTGCTTGACCCAAGACGGGCCATCCATGCCCGGCATGACCACATCGGTCACGAAGATATCGACCTCAAGCCCCGGATCCTCAAGCGTTTTCAACGCTGCTTCGGCATTTTCCGCCTCGAGGACGGTATAGCCACGCATGCGCAGCGCCCGGCTTGCAAAGGCCCGTACCGGGGCTTCGTCTTCGACCAGAAGCACCACGCCTTCGCCCTGCTTCATAACCACGCGCTTGGGTGCGGCCTGTTCTTCGGCCGGGGCGTTGTGGATCGGGAAATAGACTTGAAACACGGACCCCTCGCCCACCACCGAATCAACAAAGATGAAACCGCCGGACTGTTTGACGATGCCGTAGGCGGTAGAAAGACCCAGACCGGTGCCTTCGCCAACCTTCTTGGTGGTGTAGAACGGCTCGAATATCTTCTGTAATCGGTCTTCGGGAATGCCCACGCCGGTGTCCGCGACCCGGATCACGGCATAGTCACCGGGCGGCACCACAGCCCGGTCACGCCGGAATTCCTCACTCAGGGTCACCGCAACCGAACCGATCTGGATCGTTCCGCCCGTCTGCATCGCATCGCGGGCGTTGACGACGAGGTTCAGCAAGACTTGTTCCAACTGCCGCTTGTCGGCGCGGATCGCCCCCAGATCGACGGCATGGGTCAGGTTCAGATGCACTTTCTCACCCACCAGACGGTTCAGCAGATGCGCGAGATCCGAGAGAACCTCATGCACTTCGATGCGTTCCGGCTTGAGAGTCTGCTTGCGCGAAAAGGCGAGCAACTGACCTACCAGGCTGGCAGCACGGTTGGCGTTCTGATGAATTTGCACCAGATCGGAATAGTTCGGGTCCTCGCGGTCGTGGCGTAGCAACAAAAGGTCGCAATGACCTGAAATCGCTGTCAAAAGATTGTTGAAGTCATGGGCCACGCCGCCTGCAAGTTGCCCGATTGCCTGCATCTTCTGACTTTGGACAAACTGCGCCTCGAGCGTTTTAAGCGCGGTTGCATCCTGCACTACGGCAAGCACGCCGGGTCGTCCTGCCTCGACGATCCGGCGCAGGGTGACTTGCAGAAACGTCTCGGGCAGGGATGTCTCGGTCTGTGCGCGCAGTCGTAACACCTCGGCACCGCCCGGGACCCGTTCTGCGGCCACATCGGCCAGCCAGTCGGACACCGGCCGCCCCAAACCTTCAAACAGGTCGTGAAACATCGTCTCGAGATTGTTGGTCATGTGCAGCAGATCGCGCGCGCCCCGGTTCGCCGCGACCAGACTACCATCGGGGGCGAATTTCACCAGCGCCACCGGCACATGTTCGAAATCGGCCATCACGCCCGCACTGTCGGGGCGGGCCTGCACAGGAAGGAGATAGATTTCCCGCCGCTCGCCGCCACCTTCGATTTCTGCCAGAACTGCGCGCACGGGGCCATCGGCGGCATAAACCTCGACCTCTTCCCCCGATCGCAGCACCGCTTGGGTGAAAATCCGGTCAAGCCGCTTGGGTCGCCCGCCCAAAAGGCGGCGCATAGCTTCGTTGGTGAACAAAACCACGCCCGCCTTGTTTGCGGTCAGCATCGGCAGGGACAGCGTTTCGGCCCCGCGCCCGGTATTACTGCGGTCCAGAAACTCTTCCAAACGCCATAGAAACTGATCTTCGTTCAGCCGATGCACTGACAGTCGGGTATGGCCGCGCCGCGTGACCACATCTTCGCGCGACGAGCCGTGATGTTCAGCGCGGTTTTGCAGGCGGTAAAGCACCGCCGAGGGCGACGCGAAATGATCGCCCAAGGCAGCCACCAAGGTAGCCCCGTTACGGTCGCCGAACTTTGTTTGCGCCGAGTCGTTCTGATAGTGTATCTGCCCAACGCCATCGGCAACGAAACAGGGCGCTGCGTCCTGGCTGACCAACAGGCCAAACTGGCTGGCCTGCCGCGCCTTGGACCTGCGCCTGAGGCTGAACGCCACGCGCAGGGCCAGCGCCAGGCACGCAAGAGTACAGCCCCCGACGACGGCAGCGATCTGCACCTCGTGCCGGTTGGTGGCCTGGCTGAGCGCAAGGCACGCCAACGCCGCAACAATCAACAGCCAAAGTCGCGATCCGTTTTCGGATGCGTTCCCCAGAACGTCCTTCAAGACTGACACCGAACCGGCCACGTTGCCCCCCTTGGGATTCGCTCGCTTGTCCATACGGGAGGGAAATCGTTAATCCAGACTTAACTTTACCGCACTATCTGTCTTGTTCACCTTCAAGTTTTGTAAACTCGGAGCGGTTAGCGGTCAACAGCGCTACAAAGAAACCGTCACCTCCCTGCAGCGGACTGAAGTGGTGAAAAGCGGTCTGCGACCAGCCACGGTGCCGGGTCAGAAATCGGGCGATTTGCCCATCGTTTTCTTCGGTCAACATGGAACAGGTCGCATAGGCCAGCGTGCCACCGGGGGCCAGCAGTGCCGCCGCCTGATCCAGAATCTTTGCCTGAAGATCGATCAATTCGATCAGACGCGCCTCGGTGAGCGTCCATTTTCCCATCGGATCGCGCCGCCAGCTGCCGGACCCCGAACAGGGCACATCCGTCAGGATCAGATCGTAAGGCCCTGTCTTGACTGGCGTTTCCGTCAGTGTCACCTTGACACCGGCCCGCGCGGCGCGAACCGGCAGATCGACCATCCGGCGCGGGTGCGCGTCATGCGCCCAAAGGTCAACATCTGCGGCCGCAGCGATCGCGAGCGTCTTGCCGCCACCTCCCGCGCAATAGTCCAGAACGCGGGTGCCATTTCGGAGCGGCAACGCCTGAACCACCGCTTGCGATGCGGCATCCTGCATCTCGACCAGACCATCGGCATAGACCCTTGATGACTGAATTTTCCTTGCGTTTTCCGTAATTTCCAACGTGAAGCTCGCCAATGCGTGCGGCCTGCCGGCAATGCCGTCTGCCTCCAATGCTGCCACCGCTTGCGCCACCGACGCCTTGCGCCGGTTAACCCGCAAGAACACCGGTGCACGCTTGCGCAGAGCCTGCATCACCGCCGGGAAATCATCGCCAAGTGCGGCCTGCAATCGGCCAGCCAGCCACTCGGGGCAATCGAGCGCCTCCAGCGCCTCGGGGGGGCGACCTGCATCCGCCGGGCCCACGGCGACAGGCGCATGGCCCACCCCGTTGAACAGCGCGGCCTCGTCGCCACCGGCCGCGCGCACTCCGCCAAGGATCAGGCCACGCCCGGTCAGCCCGCCCCCAAGGGCCGCAAAGCTGCGCCGACACCGCAGGGCGTCGAACACCAGATCGCGCAGCGCGGCCCGGTCACCAGAGCCCGCAAAGCGGTGGCCCCGCGACCAGCCGGTCAGGGCGGGGTCCACGCTGTGGCCGTCCAACACGCAGTCCAGCACTTCGATCGCCGCAGACAGACGGGCAGCGGGGGTCATGCACACACCGTGTGGCAGGGCGGCAGGCGACATTTCGGGATTTGGCAAACAACCGCCCAACCGCACTGCGCTGTCCGTTCTTTGCTTGTCTTGCGCATGCAGGATCCTTTTCTGAGTGCTGCCTACCTGCGCATCCTTCGGGGTGCAACGGTTGCGGTCTGGCTACTGGCGCAGGGAAGGCTTACGCTTGGGAAAAATAAAGGCAGGGCGGATGGCAGAACAAGGCGAGACGCCAGAACTTGGCAAGGTCGGGGGAAACAAACCGGCAAAGGCGGCGGTGCCGGACCCGGCAAAGGCGGCACTCAAGGGCAAGGCCAAGGTCCGGCTGTCCGATATGCTGTCCGTGATCGCCAACGACGAAAGCCGCGAGAGGATTTCGATAAACGATTTGTTGGCTGCAATGGACGGACGGGCGATGGGCGCGCTGCTGCTGATCTTTGCACTGCCCAACGTGTTGCCCAGCCTGCCGGGCACTTCGGCCATTCTTGGCCTGCCGCTGGTGTATCTGACATCGCAGATGATGCTGGGCCGCCTGCCCTGGCTGCCAAAGTTCATCGCAAACCGATCGTTGCCGCATAGCGATTTTGCGGCACTGATCGACCGGATGGAACCTTGGCTGGCCCGGTCGGAGCGAGTCTTGCGCCCCAGAATGAGCTGGCTGGCCAACGAACGGGCTGAGCGCGTCATCGGAGCGGTGACGCTGTTGCTTTCGGTGATCCTGATTTTGCCAATTCCGTTCGGCAACATGCTGCCCGCGTTCGCCATCGCTCTATTCGCGCTTGGGCTGTTGGAAAAAGATGGGGTTCTGGTGATCGCGGGCATCGTTGCGACCATCGTGACTACCTCGGTGGTGGCGGGCGTGCTTTATGCGCTGGCGAAAAGCGTGATTTTTGTGTTGCAAGGCGCTTTCTGACAGTTTTCGCAGCAGCGGTGCGTGCGAGCACACACCCTACATCTGGAACACCGGGTGGTGCCAAGTGCAGGGTGCGTGATCTCACGCGCTGCTGCCTTGATCAACCGACGCGGTAATTGGGACTTTCGCGGGTGATCTGCACGTCGTGGACATGGCTTTCCTTAAGCCCCGCCCCGGTGATCTTGACGAACTGGCAGTTCGCCCGCATTTCGGCGATGTTGGCGCACCCGGTGTATCCCATTGCCGCGCGCAATCCGCCGACCATCTGGTGGATCACCGTGGCCGCAGACCCCTTGTAGGGAACCTGACCTTCGATGCCTTCCGGAACCAGCTTGTCGGACGCCGCATCCTTCTGGAAATAGCGGTCAGCCGATCCGCGTGCCATGGCACCCAGGCTGCCCATTCCGCGATAGGATTTATAGGATCGCCCGTTCCACAAGATAACTTCGCCCGGAGCCTCGTCCGTGCCTGCAATGGCGCTGCCCACCATCGCGCAAGACGCACCCGCCGCGATGGCCTTGGCGAAGTCGCCGGAATATTTGATTCCCCCGTCGGCAATGATCGGAATATCCCCCGCCGCACGCGCGGCATCCATGATCGCGGTCAGTTGCGGAACCCCGACCCCGGCAACGATTCGCGTGGTGCAGATGCTGCCCGGCCCGATGCCGACCTTGACCGCATCCGCCCCCGATCCGATCAGTGCGCGGGTGGCCTCGGCGGTTGCCACGTTTCCGGCTATCACCTGCACATCGTTGGACAGCCGCTTGATCCGCTCGACTGCCCGCGCGACACCTTCGCTGTGGCCATGGGCGGTGTCGATCACCACGATGTCGACGCCCGCATCGATCAGCGCCTGGCTGCGCTCGAAACCTGCATCGCCGACAGTTGTCGCCGCGGCCACCCGCAACCGACCCATCTCATCCTTGCAGGCATTGGGGTTCAGCACCGATTTTTCGGTATCCTTCAGCGTCAACAGCCCCGTCAGCTTGCCGTTGCCGTCCGTCACCAGCAGCTTTTCGATCCGCCGCGCCTTCATCAGACTGATTGCTGCCTCCCGGTCGGCGGGTTCGCGCAGAAGGGCAAGGTTTTCGGAGGTCATCATCACCCGCACCGGCGTTCTGTCGTCCGAGGCAAAGCGCATGTCGCGGTTGGTCACGATCCCCAGCACCCGGCCCTGATCATCCACCACCGGAAAGCCCGTGATGTTATAGCGGTCCATCAGCAGTTTGGCATCGGCCAGCGTCTGGTCCGGGGTCAAGGTGATCGGCGCATAGACAACGCCCGATTCGAACCGTTTGACCCGGCGCACTTCGCGGGCCTGTGCCTCGGTGTCCAGATTGCGGTGGATCACCCCGATCCCGCCCGCCTGCGCCATCGCAATCGCCATCCGGCCTTCGGTCACCGTGTCCATCGCGGACGACAGCAGCGGGATGTTCATCCGGATCGCCTTGGTCACGAATGTCGCGGTGTCTGCATCGCCGGGCAGAACCGAACTCGCCGCCGGGACCAGTAGCACATCATCGAAGGTAAGCGCCTCGCGAATCTCCATGACATCCTCCATTGGGGGCTTTGGGAGCGTTTCGTTTAACAAGGCGCTGTTTCACGGCTTGCCCGCGAAGGCAAGCCCCACGCCACCCCTTGCCGTCCCGCGCGCGCTGTGCAGACTGCGGCAAAATAGCGAGGAATCGCAGACAGGACCAGATGCGCATCGCCATCGTCGAAAATACCGCCATCACCCATCACGGACAGGTTGGTGTCGCCTTGCACGAGGCGGGCGCGCTGGTGCGCCAATACCGCCCGTTTGCCGATGGGATCTTGCCGGAACCCGGCAGCTTTGACGGTTTGGTGGTGTTTGGGGGCGAGCAGTCTGCGTTGTCGGATGACACCCATCCCTATCTGCCGACCTTGGGTGCGCTGATGGCAGGTCAGGCGGCGGCGGGGGTTGCGGTGCTGGGCATCTGTCTGGGCGCGCAGGTGTTCGCGCGCGGACTTGGCGCTGTGAACCTTCTGGCGACCGCACAAGAGTTCGGCTGGTGCGAGGTCGGGCTGACCGACGCAGGCCGCACCGACCCGGTGCTAGGGGGGCTGCCAGCAGCGTTTCCGACGTTCGAATGGCATTCCGACACCTATAGCTTGCCACAAGGTGCCGCACATCTGGCGCAAAGCCCTGCCGCCCCGATGCAAGCCTATCGGTATGGCCGCGCCGGTTACGGGATGCAGTTTCATTTCGAGGCGAGCCGGGCCGTTGTCGCCGACTGGACCCGCACTTTCCCCGATCTGGTCGAGCGGATGGAACCGGGTTGGACCGCAGCCCTGCCCCGGCGGGCTGCTGCGGCCGGGGTGGCGGCCGACGCGCATGGTCTGCAGATGGCCCGCGTTTGGCTGCAACTCGTGCAGAGGGGCGTTTGACGCCTAAGCTTCGGCGGCATTGGTCCTTTGTGCCAGACTGCCAGTCGCCCACATCTTGAAGACCCGGTACGCGATCCACGGAACCAGCCCCAACGCTAGAATCAACCCCACCACTCCGGGCCAGTCCCAGCCAAGCGTGAACATCGCAGAGGTAAAAGCCGCCAGCGGGAAGGTCAGGCTGACCCAGATCGGGGTAAATCCCGATATCAGCAGCCAGCGCAAGCTGACCAGCAGGATTGCCAGATAGGTCCCGGCCAGCACCGCCAGCACAATCGCCAAGCCGCCCTGCCCGGTCTGGGCCGCAACCGTCGCCATGAGGCTCGCCGGGGCCAGATGAATGGCCAGCATCGGTCGAAGCGGCGCGGGGGATACCTCGCGGGCGAACTGAACAGCACTCAGAACCCAGATCAGCATCGCGACCGGCAGCACCGCCCAAAACAACAGCGCGGCAAACTCGGTCCACCCCAGCGCAAGGGCAGCCACGGCGCCCACGATCGGCCCCACGAAACTCAGATGCAAGGTCGGGTTCACCTGACGCGCCGGTTGCGGCAACGGGCGCAGCACCAAAACCAGAACCACGGCCTGCACCCCATGCACAAGCAAAGACAGGATCAAAAGCCACGCGGCCAGCCGTGGCGCAAAAGGGGCCAGCGCCGCAGCCATTGCCATGCCACCCAACGAGATCGCGGCAACCCCGCCACGCCCGGGCAATACCCGCATGTCTTCGGTGACGACGGCGGGCCTGCGGGCCAGTTTCGTGCCATAGGCCACCACGGCAAACACCCACACCGCCCCCACCGCTCCCAGGAACAGATCCGCCAGCCCGCCCGAAAGCGCCAGCACGTCCAATCCCTTGCGCAGCGCAAGTCCCACCCCCAACAGCCCCAGCAGCACCGGAAACAGTGCCGGCGGCGTGCGCGCAAACAGCTTTGGCTTGCGAGGCGGAAACTCGGGTGCGGGATACGTCGGGGGTCGGGACGAGACGCGGATAGACTGGGCCATCGTGGGATTCCTGTTTTGCGTGTCGAAAGCTCGTGTAACCGCAAGACTGTGCCGCCTGTCTACTGCGCGCGCCGAACAAACCCAAGCCCCTATCCCGCAGTCGGGACGCGCGCCGTTTCGGCGGGGGCTCGATGCCCCTTCCGAACCGGGCATGTTTGCGAAATACTCAGCCCCGCAGGACCGGAAACCAGTCATTGCGCAATCGCTGCCCGGCCTGCATCCCGTGCCCCGGATAGGGTGGCGACGTGCGCCCCGGACGGTCCACGACCCGCGCGTCCTCGCCCACCAACCGCAGCGAAAACGCCCGACGGCGCGCCGCCGTGACGTTGCCGCGCGCGCCATGCAGCGTGCGGAAATTGAAGGCCACCGCGTCCCCTGGCTCCATTTGCCACTCCAGCACCGTCATCGCTTCGGCATCCGGGTCCGGCACCGACATATAGCGTTCGGGGTCAGGGTAGAACGCCGTTTCAGACAGCCAGCGGGTCGGCAGCACCGCGCGTGGCCAGCGGTGCGAGCCTGCCACACAGCGCAGCGACGCCTCGCGTACCGGATCCAGCGGCGACCAGAAACTGACGGTCTGCTGCCCTTCGACAAAATAGTATGGCCCGTCCTGATGCCAGGGTGTCGGCTTGGCGGTGCCGGGTTCCTTGACCAGCACATGGTCGTGGAACAATTGCACATAGGTCGATCCCATCAATTTTGCCGCGACCTCGGCGACTTCGGACTTGCGGATCACCCGGTCAAACTCGGGGATGCGTTGCCAGTTGCAATAGTCATCGAAAAACCGCCCCGCCTCACCGGGCTTCAGGTTTTCTGCCCCATATTCCGATGGCTCGGCCATGTTGCGCGCCACACCGTCCCGCAATACATCGACCCAATCGGCCCACAACCCGCGCACCAGCACCGCTCCGTCGCGCAAATAGGCCGCGATCATGTCATCCGTCACCAGAACCGTCATCCGCACCCCCAGTTTGGCGCAACCTTGTCACATCGGTGGCATTCCCGCAAAGCCCACCACCTTGAACACCCCCGAAAAGCCGCAAGTCCGCTCGTCAGCAAATCGCTTTGACATCGCGGCTCGTGTTCCGCCTTCCACATCGCAGCTGAAACTTTTACGCAGGCACGTTGCAAGCTTTGACCGGGGCCAAACCGCAGAGTAACCTGACCCTGCCGCACTTTGGACCTGACAAGCCCGACCACGATGAACCTCACTGAACTGGCCAGCAAGCGCGGCCTTTCGCCCAACACGGTCGCCCGCGCGTTGAATGGGTATCCGGAAGTCAACGATCTGACCCGCGACCGGACCATAGTGGCCGCCAAACGCCACAACTGCCGCCCCAACACGCGCGTAAACGGGCTGGACACGGGTCGCGCGATGGCGGTCGGCCATGTAATGACCGGGCTGACCCACAACCAGATCGTCAATCCGATCTTCAGCGATTTCATCGCCGGTGCGGACGATATCTATTAGCGCAACGGAGATGACATGATGCTGTCAGTGGTCGGTTTTTAGTAGTCGGCGGTCGGCGGTCGGCGATGACAGCGCAGAGGCGGCTTGCCGCGATTTTGCCTGTCACGGGGTGGTGGACGGGGTGACGTTCACTCGGTGCAGGGCCGCGATCCCGCGGATCAGGGTTCTGGCCGACATCTGCCCGCCTGCGGTGTTTCACGGCCGCGCGACCGGCACCGATCCGCCCTGTAGTTGGGTTGATATAAACACCCGCAGGGCTTTCCTGCGCGCGACCGGGTTTCTGCTGGACCTGGGCCATAGGCGCATCGCCTTGGCCAACGGGTTGGAATACGTGGATTTCGCGATCCGCAACTGCACCAATTATGTCGATGCGCCGGCCGCGCGCGGGATGGCCGCAGACGCGGCCCTGATGGCCAACTACGAGCTGACCAAGCAATCGGGGTATCTTGTTGCCGAACAGATGCTTGACCGGCCATATCCGCCCACCGCGTTTCTGGCGGCGTCAATGCTGCCAGGCATAGGAGTGCGCCGGGCGATCGAGGCGCGCGGGCCGACCTTTGGCCACAATATATCCGTCATCCCGTTCGACGGCGATCTGTCCTGCTTGCGCAACGGCGAGGCGGCGGCGATCTTTGCCGCCACGCGGTTGTTGGTCCGCGAGGCCGGGCGGCTGGCCGCACAGATGGTGCAGGACCTGATCGCAGCCCCTGACTCCGCCCCCCGCCGCCATCTTCTGAAGGCGAAACTGATCATCGGCCATTCGCCCGCCCCCTTGGAAATTTTTTGCCGCCCAACGGTTGACCGGCTCTGTCACGACATGACTATCCTGAAGGATTGCGGACCCGGCGCACGTCAAAGGCTTCTTCTACCGGTCGTTTCCCGGCAATTACGAACGGGCAGTAGGCTATGGCAAGCGGTTCGGCCTTGTGCATGTCGATCACCACACGCACAACCACTTTCCAAAGGCCACGTCGCATGCCGGTGCGCGGACGCGGCCGCGCAAACACCCAAGGGGATGCCCATGACCCTCGTTCTTCTCGCCGACATCGGTGGCACCAACACCCGCGTGGCTTTGGCGGACGGGGCCGGGGTGCGCCGCGACTCGGCGGTCAGCTTCAGGAACGCCGATCATCCGGGACTGGAGCCGATCCTTGCCGCCTATCTTGCGCAACAGGGTCTTGCGTCCGTCGAGGGTGCCTGCGTGGCCGTGGCAGGGCCGGTGCAGGACGGCGTGGCCGAGATGACCAACCTGTCTTGGGTGATCGACGCCGCCCAACTGACCCGTGCCACCGGGGCGGGTCGCACGGCCATTCTGAACGATCTGCAGGCGCAGGGGCACGCGTTGGGGCATACAGCACCCGATCATCTGCGCCGCGTGGTGGACGGGCCTGCCAAACCCGGGGCGTCGATGCTGGTTGTGGGCTTGGGAACCGGCGTGAACGCCGCACCCGTGCACAACACCCCGTGGGGCCGCGTGGTGCCGCCGTCTGAATGCGGGCATGTCAACATGGCGGTCCGATGCGACGAGGATTTGCAGCTTGTGCGGTTCATCGAGAGCCTGCTTGCGTCCCGCGGCGATGCCCCCCATTGCGGCGTCGAGGAAGTGCTGGCCGGGCGTGGGCTGGCCAACCTTTACAGCTTTGCCGCGACACAGGCGGGTGTTGCGGGCGATCTGACCTCGGCGCAGGTGTTCGCGAGGCTTGAGGCAGGCGATGCGGTGGCGGCGCATGCGGCAGCGCTTTACGTGCGCATCCTTGCGCAGACCCTCGCCGATCTGGCGCTGATTCACCTGCCCTATGACGGCATCTATCTGATCGGCGGCATGTCGCGCGCGATGGTCCCGCATTTTGCCAGGTTCGGTCTGGATACGGGTTTCCGCGAAATGCGCCGGGTCGATCTGCTGATCCGCGACTTTTCGATCACCGTCGTCGAGGATGATTACGCGGCCCTGACCGGTTGCGCGGCTTATCTTGCCAACGGCGGTCAGGGTTGACCCGGCAAACGATCGCGCAAGAAGGCCAGCGCCACAGACAACCCATCCGGAGCAATGCCGTGCCCGGTGCCCCGCATGACGTGGCCAAAGGTTTCAAAGCCGTTCCCGGTCAACACCTCACCCGCGTGGGCCATGCTTTCGAACGGCACAACCTGATCGGCGTCGCCGTGGATCAGCAGAACCGGCGGGCGCATGGCGGTTTCGGCAATCCGTTCGGGTTCCAGCAAGCGGCCCGATATGGCTACCACCCCCGCCACCATCGCAGCCCGGCGCGGGGCCACATGCATCGCGATCATCGCACCTTGCGAAAAGCCAAGCAGGCACAGGGCATTATCGGTCAAACCCGCTTCGGCCAGCCGTGCATCCAGAAAGCCGTTCAGATCGTCCATGGCCCGCTGCAAGCCGTGCCGCGCGGCCTCTTCGCTTGACCCGTCGATCCACGGGATCGGAAACCACTGCAAGCCGTAACCGCCCTGCGCAGACTCTGGCGCATCCGGGGCAAGAAACACGGTGTCAGGCAGATGCGGGACAAGCGGATCGGCAAGACCAAGCAGGTCGGCCCCGTTCGCGCCGTAGCCATGAAGAAACACCACCATGCTTTTGGTTTTGCCCGAAAAAGCGGGCTTTCGATCAAACCGCAGTTCTCTCATCCCCGCACCCCTTCACGCGATTTCACGGTTTGGTAGTAGGCCCAAAGGATGCGCGCGGCAACCGAACGCCACGGCGACCACGCCGCTGCCAACGCGCGCAAGGTTCGCTCGCTGGGGCGGTCGTTCAGACCGAACAACATCTTTGCGGCCTCTTGCATGGCAAGATCACCCGGCGCGAACACGTCCGCCCGACCCAGCGCGAACATAGCGTAAATCTCTGCCGTCCACAGGCCAATGCCCGGCAGCGCCGTCAGCGTTGCAATGACAACTTCATCAGGTTCCCCGCGCAACGCATTGAAATCAATATCCGCTTGCGCCAAGGCCCGGCCGTATCGCGCTTTCTGGCGGCTTAACCCCACCGCCCGCAATGCATCGTCGGACGCTTCAGCCATCGCGGCCGCCTCGGTCAGCCCCGCCGCCTGCAACCGCGCCCAGACGGCATCGGCCGATGCAACCGAAACCTGCTGCCCCACGATGGCGGACAGCAAGGCACCAAACCCGTCCGCCTGCCTGCGCAAGGGCAGTGGTCCGCAGACTGCCAACGCCTGCCCGAAGGCAGGCTCGGCCCGCGCCAGCCAGTCCGCCCCTTCCGCCACACAGTCCAGCGTCATGATGATCCGCCCTACCATACTCCACCAATCCCCGCCAATACTTGCCCATCCCTCTTGCCGAGCCACCCCGTAAGTCTTACCGCTATCCGCATGATGCCGCAAACCGATGCTCTCGCTCGTCGCAACGTTTTTGTCCTTGTTGCCGCCCAAGCCATATTGGGCGCGCAGATGCCGATGATCTTTACCATCGCAGGATTGGCGGGTCAGGGTCTGGCCACCAACCCGTGCTGGGCCACGCTGCCGATCACCGCCGCCGTGATCGGGTCCATGCTGACGGCCACGCCGATATCGGCTTTCATGGCGCGCTACGGACGGCGCGCGGGGTTTGTCGTGGGGGCGGCGGGCGGGGCCGCAGGCGCGGCCATCGGGGCCTACGGGTTGATGACACAGTCGTTCTGGCTATTCGTGCTGGGATCGCTGTTCACCGGGATCTACATGTCGGCGCAAGGGTTTTACCGCTTTGCCGCCGCAGACACCGCCAGCGAAGCGTTCCGGGCCAAGGCGATTTCGTGGGTGATGGCGGGGGGGCTGTTGTCGGCGGTGATCGGGCCGCAGCTGGTCAAGGTCACGGCGCAAAGCATGGTGGTGCCGTTTCTGGGCACCTATCTTGCCGTCATCGCGCTGAACCTTGTGGGCGTGTTCCTGTTTGCCGGGCTGAAGATCCCCACCCCAAAGCCCCCGGTGCCCGGCGCGTCTGTCGGGCGCAGCCGGATGGAGATGTTGCGCACCCCGCGTATCGCCGTGGCGGTCATCGTGGCCACAGTCTCTTACGCGCTGATGAACCTCGTGATGACCTCGTCACCACTAGCCGTGGTGGGCTGCGGGTTCAAGACGGCAGATGCTGCGAACGTGGTGACGGCACATGTGCTGGCGATGTATGCGCCCAGCTTTGTGACCGGCCACATCATCGTGCGATTCGGGGTGGAGCGGGTGATGACTCTGGGGCTGATCATTCTTGCAGGAGCTGGCGCGGTTGCGGTGTCGGGGGTCGATCTGCCGAACTTTTTCGCAGCGCTGATCCTGCTGGGCATCGGCTGGAATTTCGGCTTCATCGGCGCGACAACCATGCTGGCCGGATCGCATGCGCCCGAAGAGCGCGGCCGGATGCAGGGGATGAACGACCTGATCGTATTCGGCGGTGTGACGCTGGCGTCATTCTCGTCGGGCGGCTTGATGAACTGTTCGGGCGGGTCGGTGCAGGCGGGTTGGACGGCCGTCAACATGGCGATGCTGCCGTTTCTTGTGCTGGCGGGCGGGGCGTTGATCTGGCTGGCGCTGCGCCCCAAAGAGCAACCGGTCTGACAAAGTGTAGGGTGCGTGATTTCACGCACCTTTCGATCAGAACCTGCCCGTCATGGCTTGCCAGACCAGCAAGCGGCGGCGGTCGAATTCCGACAACCCAAGACTGCCCGCACTGACCCGGCGCGGATCGGCCACCACTTGCCGCAAAAGTTTCGATGTCTGCCATGCCGCCAGCGCCGCGGCACGCGGAACCGTCCCCTGCCGCGCTCGGGCAAGCCGTGCCAGACCGTCGCGCGCCAGTCCCACAACAGCCTCGGATCCCCCGTCGAGCAGCGGCACGCGTCCGCGCGTCTGCAATTCCGGCACCGCGCGCAAAAATCCCGCCAAGCCCGCAGCCCAGCCAAGATCGCGTGCGGCAGGTTCTACCGCAGGTCCGGCCCCCGCAGCGACGGCTGCCAGCCACATCAGACCGCCACCCGTCGCGTCCAGATAGCCGTCGAATTCGGCCCGGTCGGCAAAGGGGTCGCCGTAGACATCCCACCGACGCGCGGCGATTGCGGCATCCAGCACCGGCACAGGCAAGCCTGCCTTCTGGATCAACGCATGCAACGGCCCCGCCACCTCATGCGCGCAGGGGCGATCCTCAGCCACCGCATCGCGCCACCATTGCAGCCGCATCTCTGCAATCATCGGCTCGCGCGTCACCCAAGGCGCACGGGCGATTTCCAGGTTGAAGGCATAAATCGGCAACAGCAGGGCCCGGGCGGCCACCGGGGCGGCCATCACGGCGGCAAATCTGTCGGGGTCGCCGCGTTCGACAAGCGACGCGCATGCGTCGATCGTCACGCGGGTTTTCCCACATCGCGGATCAGCTTCCAGTTGATCGCGTCCAGCAGCGCCTCGAAACTGGCATCGACGATGTTGGCGCTGACGCCCACGGTGGACCACAGGCGGCCTTGCGAGTCTTCGCTGTCGATGATCACCCGGGTTACCGCCTCGGTGCCGCCTTGGGTGATGCGCACCTTGAAATCGACCAGCCGCAAGTCGTCGATCACCGCCTGATAGGGGCCAAGGTCCTTGGCAAGCGCCTTGGCCAGCGCGTTGACCGGGCCGCGGTCGGTGCCGGTTTCGTCCATGCTCTCGCTGACCGACAGCATCTTGCGGTCGCCGACTTTCACCACCACCACCGCCTCGGACAGGCTGACCATCCGGTCATACTTGTTCTTGCGACGCTCGACCGTCACGCGGTACCGCTTGACCTCGAAGAAGTCCGGCAGCAGGCTCAGTTCGCGCCGCGCAACCAACTCGAAGCTCGCCTGCGCGCTGTCGTAGGCATAGCCCTGATCCTCGCGTTCCTTGACGATTTCAAGGATTCGGCCAAGGCGCGGATCGCCCGGTGCCACGTCCAGCCCCGCCGCTTGCAATCGGGCGCGCAGGTTGGACTGGCCCGCCTGGTTCGACATCGGGATGATCCGGGCGTTGCCGACAAGATCAGGGTCGATATGTTCGTAGGTGTGGGGGTCCTTCAGAATGGCGCTGGCGTGCAGCCCTGCCTTGTGGGCAAAGGCAGACGCGCCCACATAGGGTGACGCGCGGTGCGGCACGCGGTTCAGGATGTCATCAAGCATCCGGCTGGTTTTCAGCAGTCCCGCCAGCGCCTGCGGTGTGACACCGGTTTCGAACCGGCTGGAGTAGGGCTGTTTCAGCAGCAGGGTCGGGATCAGCGTCGTCAGGTTGGCGTTGCCGCAGCGTTCCCCCAAGCCGTTCAGGGTGCCCTGAATTTGCCGACAGCCCGCATCGACAGCGGCGAGGGTGTTGGCGACCGCGTTGCCGGTATCGTCATGGCAGTGGATGCCCAGATGGTTGCCGGGGATGCCTGCGGCGATAACCGCTGCCGTAATGCGTCCCACCTCGGCGGGCAGGGTGCCGCCGTTGGTGTCGCACAACACGATCCAGCGGGCGCCGGCCTGCAGGGCGGTTTGCAGGCATTGCAGGGCGTAGGCGGGATTGGCGCGGTAGCCGTCAAAGAAGTGTTCGGCGTCGAACAGCGCCTCGCGCCCTTGGGCTGTGACATGGGCAATGGAGGCTTGGATGTTGGCGAGGTTTTCGTCGAGGGTGCAGCCCAAGGCAGTCGTCACGTGATAGTCGTGGGTCTTGCCCACCAGACACACGGCGGGGGTGGCGGCGTTCAGCACCGCCGCCAGCACGTCGTCGTTCGCGGCGGAGCGGCCCGCGCGTTTGGTCATCCCGAAGGCGGTCATCGTGGCGCGGGTTTTGGGGGCTTGGGCGAAGAAATCGCTGTCGGTCGGGTTCGCCCCGGCCAGCCGCCTTCGATGTAATCCACTCCCAAGGCATCGAGGGCATGGGCAATCTGGACCTTCTCGGCGGTCGAGAACTGGACGCCCTGGGTTTGCTGGCCATCGCGCAGGGTGGTGTCAAAGAGGGAGAGGCGGGCGAGGGTCATGTGATCGCCTGAAGCTTTTCTGGGTCGAAATCCACACCAACTTCCCAGATTGGTCCATTTGGGGTATCTTTCAATGTGACCCCTGCGCGAGCCAATCCAATTCTGATCTCATCCGCTTTGGCAAAATTTCGCGCGGTCTTGGCCGCATTTCTAGCCATAACAAGTCCGTCGATAACTTCGCGGTGGGTGGACTTTTGGACTATCCTTTTTACGTCTAGTCGTAGCACGACGTCGGCGAGAGTTCTCGGGCGCAAAGCCTCATGCGCGTCCATCAGATCTATGCCAACAAGATCCCGGAGCGAGCGATAAAGTAAGGCCAACGCGCGGTTTCCTTCGTTCGTGGGGTCGAAGGAGTCCCTATAGAGTTGGTGAAATCGAGCAATGGCTGCATGGCCATTCAGATCATCAGATAACGCTGAAACGACAATATCGTCATAAAGGGGTCCAAACACATTCGAGGCCCTTGTAACGGCTGGGCGGTCGGCAACCAACATTGCCCATTTGCGCAACGCATCCGAAGCTTCTACGACCTTCTCCTGCGTCCAATCCATCGGCTTGCGGTAATGCGTTGACAACAACACAAACCGGATCACCTCGCCCGGCACGCCCTGATCCAGCAAATCGCGCACGGTGAAGAAGTTGCCCAAACTCTTGGACATCTTCCGCCCCTCGACCTGCAACATCTCGTTGTGCATCCAGACGCGGGCGAAGTCGGCCTGCGGGTGGGCGCAGCAGCTTTGGGCGATTTCGTTTTCGTGGTGGGGGAATTGCAGATCGAGCCCGCCGCCGTGGATGTCGAAGGACGGGCCAAGCAACTCATGGCTCATAGCCGAACATTCGATGTGCCAGCCGGGGCGACCCCGGCCCCATGGGCTGTCCCAGCCCGGCTCCTGATCCGATGACGGCTTCCACAGCACAAAGTCCATCGGGTCTTCCTTGAAGGGGGCGACCTCGACCCGCGCGCCTGCGATCATGTCATCGACCGACCGGCCCGACAGTGCGCCGTAATCCTTGTAGGACCGGACGCGGAACAGCACATGGCCTGCCTTGGGATAAGCGTGACCGCCCGCGATCAGCGTTTCGATCATCGCAACCATCGGGCCGATGTAGCCGGTGGCGCGGGGTTCGGCGGTGTCGGACACCACGCCCTTGATCGCGGGGCGCAGCGCCCCCAGCGCGTCCATGTCGGCGTGATACCAGCTTATCGTTTCATCGGTGCGTTCGGCGATCAGCGCCTCCAGGCTGCGGATGTCGCCTGCCTGTTGGCGCGCAAGGGCGGCTGCGTTGATCTTGTCATCGACATCGGTGAAATTGCGGACGTAAGTGACGTGCTCGGACCCGTAGACATGGCGCAGCAGGCGGAACAGCACGTCGAACACCACCACCGGGCGCGCGTTGCCGAGGTGGGCGCGGTCATAGACGGTGGGGCCGCAGACATACATCCGAACGTTCTTGTCGTCCAGCGGGACGAAGTCCTGTTTGCGGCGGGTCTTGGTGTTGTGCAGCCTGATCGGAACCATGTCGTAAACCTTTGTGGGCGCAAGGGGCGCGCGCGGTTTAGCAACTTCGGTGTCTAGTAGGAAACAGGAAGTGCCCGCGCGGCGATGGGGTCAGCGGGCAATACAGCAGATGAGGGGAGCGGTGATCGTGTTCATGCCCTGTGCATAGCGCGGGCGGGTCGATCCGCCAAGCCCGTTGTGCAGGCTTGGCGGAAGAACCGTTGCTACCGATTGCCCCGGTCAGGACAGATCAAAAGCGATAAGCGACTTTGGCCTGAACGGTCACAGCTTCGACATCGACGCCGGTGTTGTCGAAGTTGTCAAACCGGTGCCCCAGGATTTCGGCGCCGAGGTTCAGATTGTCGGTCAGTTGATAATCCATCCCGATCCCGGCGAAATAGCCGTCATCCGAGGCAGACACGCCGGCCAGCGTGGCTTCGGCAAAGGCCGCTCCACCGGTGACGTAAACCAACGCGCGGCCCAGATCGTAACCCGCCATCAGCTTGAGACGGGCGACGGAATCGAGTGAGGTGTCGGGCAGACCGTTGCCAAGTTCAATGTCGGCGATGTTGTAGTCGATCTCGGCGCCCAGAACCGCGCGGCCCAAGTCATAGCGATACCCCGCGTGCAAGCCGCCGATGACGTCGCTACCGTCAAGACCGGCGCCACCCGAGGTGACGTTGCCATAGCCCAACTGGGCACCGGCATAAAAACCGGTCCATTCTCCATCGGCACGGGCAGGAGCGATCGCGACAGGGGGTTGCACATAGGCATCGGCGGTCGGGGTAACGGGGCCGCCCGCAAAAGCGGCAAGCGGGGCCGCCATCAGGCCTGCGGCAAGAATTACGATAGATTTCATCTGTGTTCTCCAGATTCTCTTAATCAACATGTCGGGCCTGAGCGTTGCATTGGCCCCATGCGTTTGCACAACGTGGGGTGGAGGTGCCGGGTTCCCACCCCCTGTCCGGCAAATGTGACAGCTTGGCCGAGGCGTCGGAAAAAATCCGCCAAAACGGGGGTTTAGGTAGGCGCATCACCGCCGATGACGCAGGTGTTACCAGTGTGCGCTACTGTGCGGCGCGCTCTTCCAGAGCCAGCCATTCAGCCTCGGCGGCGGCGAGTTGGGCCTGGCGGTCGGCAAGTGCCTCTGATCCCTTGCGGAACTTGACCGGTTCGCGGGAATAGAGGTCTTCGGATTCCAGCAATGCGCCGATGCGGGAAATTTCGACTTCCAGTTTGTCGATCAGATCGGGGAGCGCGCCAAGGCGCTTGCGTTCGGTGAACGACAAGCCTTCGAGTTTGCGGGCAGCGGGTTTCGTGGACGCGGCACCGGATCTGGCTTTCTGGGTCGGGGTTTCGGCAGCCCCGGCGCCGCGCTGTGCGGCATAGTCGGACCAGCCGCCCGGATAGGCCGTAACCGACCCCTGCCCTTCCATCGCGACGGTCGCGGTGGCGATACGGTCGATGAAGTCGCGGTCGTGGCTGACCAGCAGAACGGTACCGTCATAATCGCCAAGGATGTCTTGCAAAAGGTCCAGCGTTTCGACGTCAAGATCGTTGGTTGGCTCGTCGAGTATCAGCAGATTCGATGGTTTGGCCATCAGTTTGGCAAGCAGGAGGCGCGCCTTTTCGCCCCCCGACAGACTGCGCACCGGGGCGCGGGCCTGACTTTCGTCGAACAGGAAATCTTTCAGGTAGGCGATCACGTGTTTGGGATTGCCGCGCACCATCACCTGATCAGAGTTGCCCGAGACGGCCATGGTGCAGTCGCCCGTCAGGTTGTCCCACAAACTCATGTCCTGATTCAATTGCGCGCGGGACTGGTCGAACACGGCGATATCGAGGTTGGTGCCGAGCGTGATAGTGCCGCTGTCAGGTTGCACTTCGCCCGTCAGCATTTTCAAGAGCGTGGTCTTGCCGACGCCGTTGGCACCGACGAAGGCCACGCGGTCACCGCGCAGCACGCGCAGGTCGAAATCCTGCACGATGGTCTTGTCGCCGAAGCCTTTGAAGATGCCGCGCGCCTCGACCACGCGCTTGCCCGATTGGATGGCCGATTCGAACTCCATCGCGGCGGTGCCCTGGCGGCGGATCTGCGAGCCACGTTCATCGCGCAGCACGGCAAGCGCGCGCACCCGGCCCTGATTGCGTTTGCGCCGCGCAGAGATGCCCTCGACGGCCCATTTCGCCTCGGCCTTGATCTTGCGGTCAAGTTTGTGGCGCGCATCGTCTTCTTCGGACCAGATGGTTTCGCGCCATTCCTCAAACCCGTCAAAGCCTGCTTCGCGGCGGCGGACCTGACCGCGGTCGATCCACAGCGTCGCGCGGGTCAGGGCGCGCAGGAAGGCGCGGTCATGGCTGATCAGCACAAACGCGGTGCGGGTGCCTTTCAGCTCGGCCTCCAGCCATTCGATGGCCTGAATATCCAGATGGTTGGTCGGCTCGTCCAGCAGCATCAACTCGGGCGCTTCGGCCAGCAGTTTGGCGAGTGCCGCGCGACGCTTTTCCCCGCCCGACGCGGTGGACACCGGCGTTTCGGGATTGAACTTCAACCCTTCGGCGACCATCGGGACCTTGTACGCCTCATCTTCCGGCAGCATCGAGGCGGCAAAGTCGCCGAGCGTCTCATACCCCGACAGATCGGGGTCCTGTTCCATATAGCCCACGGTCACCCCGGGCGGCACGACACGGACACCTGCATCGGCCTCCATCAGCCCCGCCATCACCTTCATCAGAGTGGATTTGCCCGATCCGTTGCGGCCCACAAGGGCCACCCGGTCGCCCGGCTGGACCACGAGGTCAAGGTTGTCGAAGACCGGATTGCCGCCGAACGTCAGCGTGATTCCAGAGAGTTGCAAAAGGGGTGCGCGTGCCATGGGGGCGAGGTATGCGGGCGCGGGCGGTTCGTCAACTCATAGCCCGCTGGATGACAGCATTTTCATCCGGCAACCGCGCGCAGGGCCCGCGCCCGAGCCGGCGGGATGGCGCTGATTTCAAGGCCGGTGAAGACGTGCAGCGTGTTCAGGTCGCGGTCCACCACGGCGTGATCGCTGACCCAGCCGCCCATCAGAAGGTAGGTTCGCAACAAGGGCGGCATGCCCAGCATTGCACGCTTCATGTCGGGCTTGCGGCCCCGCAGGGCGCGGGCAAAGCGAAAGACGTTCGGGGCCTTGACCCGTGGCAACCAACGTTTGGGCGCAAGGTGGCCGTCTTTGAGCATGGCAAGCGCTTCGGCATGGGCGGACGCCACCGCCCCGTCGAACGATGAACACCCAAACAGCAGTTCAACGCCTTGTTCGTCAACCAGTTGCGTCATCGCCCCCCAGGCAACGCGCAGGATGTCGTGGTCCTTCCAGTCAGGGTGGATGCAGAACCGCCCCAACTCCATCATCGGCCCGGTGAAAGCCGCCAATCGGTCAAGGTCGTAGTATTGCGCCGAATAGCTGCGGCCGATCTCTGCCCCGCCCTGCAACGGCAACAGCCTGAAACAGCAGACCAGCACGCCTGTGCGGGTCTCTTCCACCAGCATATGCTGGCAAGCGGCATCGAAACTGTCGGTATCGAGGCTTTCGTCGGTGCCTATGTCGCCAAGCCCCCGCATCGCGCGGAACGTCAGATGCCGCAGCGCCTGCGCCGCCTGCAGATCTGCCGGGGCGTCTGCCAGCCGTGCCACAAAACGTCCGCGCTTCAAGGGGAACATCACGGGTCCTTTATCGGGCTTGGCGCACGGGGTCACGCGTCTTACATCTGTACCTTAATGCGATGACGCAAGTGTAACAGGCAAGGAACTTCCACGATGGAAAAGATTGAAAAGACCGAATCCGAATGGCGCGCGCAATTGAGCGATCTGGCTTTCACCGTCACCCGGCAGCACGGCACAGAACGCGCGTATAGCCATGACAGCTTTCCCAAGGACCCCGGCAGCTATCGCTGCGTGTGTTGTGATGCCGTGTTGTTCGATCAGACGACCAAATTCGAATCGGGGACCGGCTGGCCTTCATTCTACGCGCCGCTGGTCGCCGAAGCAGTTGAAACCAAGGAAGATCGCGGGTTCTTCATGCGGCGGACCGAAGTGCATTGTGCGCGGTGCGAGGCGCATCTGGGCCATGTGTTTCCCGGTGGCCCGGCACCGACGGGACTGCGCTACTGCATGAACGGGGTGGCGCTGACTTTCGATCCGGAAGCCTAGACCCAAAGAAAAGAGCGACCGGACGCGCGCCGATCATTCGTCCAGCAGGCTGCCTATGCTGAGCCCGCCGATGTTGCCAAACAGTTGGCGGATCACACTCGCGCCCTTGACGTTGCTTTCGGTCACGCGGCGCGAGATCGGCACGACGCGCCCATCAGCCAACCCGAAGCGTTCGATGTTTTCCACAACGCCCGCTTCGCTAAAGCTGATCGCCAAAACCTGACGGTCCTCTTCAAGCGGCGGCAGAAAACCACGCTCTTTGTAGCGGCTTTGAACGTAATACCAGCCGAGATCGTTCAAGAGCCCCGCCGCCGATGGGCGGCCCACAGCAACCGCCACGGTTTCGCGGGTGTCAACGCCCACTTCGACCATGGCCAGTTCTTCCTCATTGGGGACATAACCGTGGTTGCGGTACACTGGCGAACAGGCCACCACCGCGATCAGCACAAGGCCAAAGGCGGCCCGGCCCAACACCTTGCCCATACCATTCGACCCGCCGTTATGCGTCATGCCTGCCCTCGTCCTGCCACGCCGTTCTGTCATTGGTCACCCTTGCCAGCGCCGCATCGGGGCACTATCGACAAGCAGACCCTGTTTCAGATGCGCCCAACCTCTGCCTCCGGCTTACGACAGGTCGCGTTCCTGTTCAAGAATGGAACGCGGGCAGAATCGCAAGGGGGCCAAGTTCGGCCCCAGAAAGGCAAACCGATGACCACTGATCAAGCCTTGCCCAGCCACCCCCCCACCCAACCCCTGGCCACGGCGCAACTGCTGCGCCGCAAACATACGGCCGTGGCGTTTGCCCCGGATGCGGCCACGCGGGCGGCAATTGCGCGGGTTCTGGACCTGACGGAGTTGCCAAGCTTCAAGCTGTCGGGCGAAGTCACACCTGCGGGCAAGCATGACCTTCTGTTCACTGCACGGATTACGGCAAGAGTATTGCAGCCCTGTTCGGTTACGCTGGCCCCGGTGGAAACCCGGATCGATGAGCCTGTTTTGCGGCGCTATATCGCGGATTTTCACGAACCGGACGGCACCGAGGTGGAAATGTCCGAGGATGACACTGTGGATCCGCTGACCGACAGCATCGACGTGGCGGCAGTGGCGATCGAAGCGCTGGCGCTGGCGTTGCCGCTTTATCCCCGCGCACCCGGCGCCGATCTGGGCGTGGCGGTGTTTGCGGGCCCCGGTGCCGCACCGCTGCGGGACGCGGACCTGCGACCGTTTGCGGGGTTGGCTGCACTCGTCAGCAAGGCTGACAATGACCAGATCGACACTGGCAAGCCTGGTCCCGACAATGCCGACGCAGGCAAGGCGGTCTTGAGCACGTCGGCCGTGGACAAGTTGGACTTGGGCAAGGCGGACCCCGACGAGGCGAAATAACGCTTGCGGAAAAGGGGGTTGCACCGCCCGCAAATCCCGCTATGTTCCGCGCCTTATTCGATGGTGTTGTGTGGGGACGCCCTGCACCTAACCCTCTGATCACATAAAAAATCCGGGGCGTGCCCCCACTACCCCGAGGTCTGAGCCATGGCTGTTCCGCAGAATCGCACTACAAAATCGCGCCGCAACATGCGCCGTTCGCATGACGCGCTGGTTGCTGGCAACCCGCAGGATTGCAGCAACTGCGGCGAGTTGAAGCGTCCGCACCACGTTTGCCCGTCCTGCGGTCATTATGATGCGCGTGAAGTCGTTGCTGCCGCGACAGTCGAACTGGACGAGGACGCGGCGTAAGCCGCGTTCAGCGCGCGGGGATGGCCGATGGCAAGCGGACTTGACACTCCGACCCAGACGACCGCGCCGCGCATCGTGATTTCCGTCGATGCGATGGGCTCTGATCGCGGGCCCTCTGCCATTGTTGCGGGCATGGTGCTGTCTGCGCTTGCCAACCCTGCGATTGCCTTCGTCCTGCACGGCGACGAAACGATCCTGCGGCCTCTGGTCGACCGCAAGCGCGAACTGCGCGAACGCTGCACCATCCGCCACGCACCACGCGCCGTCACCATGCACGACAAGCCAAGCCAGGTGATGCGCAACGGTGAGGGCACCTCGATGTGGAGCGCGATTGACAGCGTCAAGAACGGCGAGGCGACGGTTGCTGTCAGTTGCGGCAACACCGGCGCGCTGATGGCACTGTCGATGATCCGCCTGCGCAAACTGCCCGGCATCAACCGCCCCGCGATTGCCTGCCTGTGGCCCAGCCGCAATCCTGGCGGATTCAACCTGATGCTGGACGTCGGCGCCGACATCAAGGCGGATGCAGGGGATCTGTTGCAGTTTGCACTGATGGGCGCGTCCTATGCCCGCGACGGCCTGCATCTGGCCCGGCCCCGCGTCGGATTGCTGAACGTCGGCACCGAAGAGCACAAGGGCCGCGCCGAATTGAAGCTGGCGCATGACCTGCTGGGCGATGCGGCAGAATCCGGGGATTACGAATATGTGGGCTTTGTCGAGGGTGGCGACATCCCATCTGCGCGGGTCGATGTGATCGTGACCGACGGGTTCACCGGCAACATCGCGCTGAAGACCGGCGAGGGCACGGCCAAACTGATCTCCGATTTCCTGAAAGAGGCCTACAACGCGACGGTCATGTCGAAATTCGCGGCGCTGCTGGCCTATACTTCGTTGAAACGGCTGCAAAAGCGAATCGATCCGCGCCGGGTAAACGGCGGCGTGTTTCTGGGGTTGAACGGCACGGTGGTCAAATCGCATGGCTCGGCAGATGCGACAGGCGTATCGGCGGCGATCAAACTGGCGTTTCAACTGGCGCAATCGGGGTTTCAGGAACGGCTTGCGGCGCGGGTTGCCTCGGCAGGGCGCGCGGGGCAGGATGCCGCCACCGAAGGGGTGGGGACCGAATGACAATACGCGCCGTGGTCAGGGGCGTCGGGCACTATCTGCCCGACCGCGTGGTGCCAAATAGAGAGTTGGAAACGCTGGTTGAAACTTCTGACGAATGGATCAGGGCGCGGTCAGGGATCGAGCGGCGGCATTTCGCGGCAGAAGGCCAGATGACATCGGACCTTGCCACCCATGCGGCGCAGGCGGCGCTGAAGGCGGCCGGGATGGTAGCGAACGATCTGGACGCGATCATTCTGGCAACCTCGACGGCCGATTTCACATTTCCAGCAGCGGCGACCGTGGTGCAGGCCAAACTCGGCATGACGCGCGGCTTTGCCTTTGATGTGCAAGCGGTGTGTGCGGGGTTTGTCTATGCGTTGGCCAATGCCAATGCGATGATCCTGTCAGGACAGGCGCAGCGCGTGCTGGTGATCGGGGCAGAGACATTCAGCCGCCTGATGGACTGGACCGACCGGACGACCTGCGTGCTGTTTGGGGATGGTGCTGGTGCGCTGGTGCTAGAAGCGGTGGAAAGCGATGGCGTTCCGTCCGACCGCGGCATACTTTCGACCGATCTGCACAGCGATGGCCAGTTTCGCGATCTTTTGTATGTCGATGGTGGCACCTCGACCGGGACCACCGGGTATCTGCGGATGCAAGGCAAGGAAGTCTTCCGGCATGCCATTGAAAAGCTTGCGGAAACGGCGCACAGCGCGCTGCATCGTGCGGGCCTTACGGCGGATGACGTGGAGTGGATCGTGCCGCATCAAGCCAATATCCGGATCATCGAAGGCACCGCCAAGCGGATGCAGGTTGGCATGGACCGCGTTGTGGTCACAGTGCAGGACCACGGAAATACGTCCGCAGCGTCAATCCCTCTGGCGCTGTCTGTCGGGGTCGAACGGGGGCAGATAAAGCAAGGCGACCTGTTGGTGGCCGAGGCAATTGGCGGCGGTCTGGCTTGGGGATCGGTGGTTCTTCGCTGGTAAGGCCGCCTGCGAAAAAGCCGGTCCAAGCAGGGGAATCGGGTGAGTTTTTCATTGCGCGATGAGGCTGACGAGGAAGTTGTCGTTCCAGGCTGCGACTTTGCGTTTGAGTCGCATGGAGTCTTTGGCTGGCGATCGTCGCATGAGGTTGT
>Ga0105051_10002056_pt1 | contig 26455 bp, 19 predicted proteins | sample FRY02_FD_78383 | JGI IMG/M metagenome (GOLD analysis project Ga0105051, IMG submission 78383) | Freshwater microbial communities from Lake Fryxell liftoff mats and glacier meltwater in Antarctica - FRY-02 (megahit assembly) | ecosystem: Environmental > Aquatic > Freshwater > Ice > Glacier... | reverse complement strand
CCCAGAACTTTACGTTTGGGGGCTTACTTGCGGACCGGACGGGACTCGAACCCGCGACCTCCGCCGTGACAGGGCGGCATTCTAACCAACTGAACTACCGGTCCGTAGATTCAATAATATTTTCATTTTGTTTCTCTTGCTTTCGCTTGAGATACATTTTTCGACCTGACGGGTTTCGAACCCGTCCCAACCAAAGGTCGGGATGACAGGGCGGCATTCTAACCAACTGAACTACCGGTCCGTAGATTCATTAATATTTTTATTTTGTTTCTCTTGCATTCGCTTGAGATACATTTTTCGACCTGATGGGTTTCGAACCCGTCCCAACCAAAGGTCGGGATGACAGGGCGGCATTCTAACCAACTGAACTACCGGTCCGTAGATTCAATAATATTTTTATTTTGTACCTGTTCTATTTGCGTAAGATACATTTTTCGATCCGCTGGGATTTCCCGTTTTTCAACAGGATAAACTTCTCATCCCAGAGAACTATTTTTTAAGGTGCTAAGCACCTAACTCTGTGATCCCGCTGGGATTCGAACCCAGGACCACTACATTAAAAGTGTAATGCTCTACCAGCTGAGCTACGGAATCATCCTTCTTAGATCTGCGGAAACCGTTTTTCTTAAAAGTGAGGCAAATATACGGCAATAACCTATATAGTGCAAATAATAAAAAGCTTAATTTTTAATCCTAGGCTAACCAACTAATATTCAATTAATAACAATGAAAAACAGGTAATTTAATGCCCCTTACCAGTAGAAAAACATCATGCTACTGAACCTTCTTTCATCTTTTCAGCGTTCTCTGCCAGCTGTAACTGATCAATTATTTCCTGAACATCCCCATTCATCACATTCGGAAGATTATAAATTGTTAAACCAATACGATGCTCAGTAACCCTTCCCTGCGGATAATTATAGGTACGGATCTTAGCCGAACGGTCGCCGGTAGCAACCATAGTCTTACGCTTTTTAGAAGTCTCTTCCAGCATCTTTGCATGCTCAAGCTCATATACCCTGCTTCTCAAAACACCAAATGCCTTGTCGAAGTTCTTTAGTTGTGATTTCTGATCTTGACATTGTGCGACTATCCCGGTTGGAAGGTGGGTTAAACGAACTGCCGAATAGGTGGTATTTACTGATTGCCCACCCGGTCCTGAGGAACAGAACAAATCTTTACGCACATCATTCATACTAATTTGAACATCAAACTCATCTGCTTCAGGTAAAACAACTACCGAAGCTGCTGAAGTATGTACCCGACCGGCTGTTTCAGTATCAGGCACACGCTGCACGCGATGAACGCCCGATTCATATTTCAACTGTCCGTAAGCATCTTCACCTGATACGTTGAAAACAACTTCCTTATAACCACCTGCTGTTCCCTCGGTTACATCAACAACCTCCATGCGCCAGCCTTTACGTTCACAATAACGGGTGTACATTCGATACAGGTCGCCGGCAAAAAGCGCAGCTTCATCACCTCCTGTTCCTCCGCGAATCTCAACAATTGCATTCTTACCGTCTTCGGGATCTTTTGGAATTAGCATTACCCGAATCTTTTCTTCCAACTGCTCCTGCTGTGGAATCAGCTCGTCCAACTCCATTTTTGCCATTTCACGCAATTCATCATCCTTCTCATTTGAAAGAAGATCCTTATTTGACTCAATGTTGCTGATAACATTGCTGTAAATCTTATACTCATCTACAATCTTCGTCAGATCTTTATACTCCTTATTGAGCTGGGCAAAGCGCTTCATGTCGTTCATCGTAGCCGGATTGCTTAGCTCACGCTCAACTTCCTGCCAGCGCTCTTTAATATATTCTAGTTTTTGTAACATCTTGTTCTTTGAAAATCCTATTGAAAGCTTAAATAGATTGGCTTTTTCTATAAGGCCACAAAAATACGGCTTTTTTGGAAATTAAGAGGAAGGATAATAAGCGAATTGCTTTAGTGGTCCTAGTCGCCGTGTTTTTTAAAATAACGAAGCTCTAAAATCTCACCGTCAAACACTGCATAAGAATTAAAATTCATCCATTCGCCCAAATTGATATATCGGCTATCACCTAATTGGATATCAAGTGGTAAATGTCTGTGTCCAAAAATCAGAAAATCAAAGTGTTCCTTAAGCAACAATTCTTTGGAATAGCTAACAAGCCACTCCTTATTGATATCAGTAAACTCATCTTTCTGATTACTTTGCAGCCGACTTTGCTTCGACCATTTTCTTGCAATTCCAACACCCAGATTTGGATGGATACGGGCAAAAAGCCATTGGCAAAATCCGCTTCTGAAAATTTTCTTCAGGATTTTGTATTTGGCATCACCGGGCCCAAGTCCATCGCCATGATGCAGATAGAATTTCTTTCCATTGCGTTCCAGTACAAGCTCATCTGAAATGATTTGGATTCCCAGTTCTTTTACAAAATAATCGAACATCCACATATCATGATTACCCTTAAACAAGGTGATTTTTATGCCAGAATCAGCCATTTCTGCCAATTTACCCTGAAATCTAATAAAGCCTTTTGGAATCACGGATGCATATTCGAACCAGAAATCAAAAACATCACCCATCAGATAGATCTCAGCGGCATCTGCCCTGATCTCTTCGAGCCAGTTAACAACAAGATCTTCACGTTCCCGGCTCAATTGATGATCGGGAACCCCAAAATGAAAGTCGGAGGCGAAATATATTTTACTAGCTGACACGGACAAAAGTACATAATTTTTATTCTCTCAAATCCTGTTTAACTGCCTTATTCCGAAAAACAATTGACCGGTATCTGACCATTTATTACTCAGCTTCTTGTACTTTTGAATTCATACCTCACCCAATTATCATGAAGCATGTTCAACATTTTATCATTGCAGCTACCCTGCTGATAGATCCCCTTTGCGGAATGGCACAGCATACAAGCCCCAATATCAACACAATGACCTATCCGAAAACCAATAAAATCGATGTTTCTGATACTTATTTTGGCACCATCATAAAGGATCCCTACCGCTGGCTAGAAGATGATCGTTCGGCAGAAACCAAATCTTGGGTAGAAGCAGAAAATTTAGTAACTCAAAATTATCTTAACCGAATCCCATTTAGGCCGGCAATTAAAAGTCGCCTCGAAACGCTTTGGAATTATGAAAAATATACTGCGCCTTTTAAAGAAGGTGACTATACTTATTTCTATAAAAACGATGGACTTCAAAATCAGTATGTGCTTTACAGACAGAATAATAAGGGAAAGCCTGAAGTATTTTTGGATCCAAACACCTTCTCTAAAGACGCTACCACCTCGCTCGCAGGTATAGAATTCAGTAAAGACGGAAGTATGGCAGCCTATCAAATCTCGGAAGGAGGTTCTGATTGGAGAAAAGTAATTATCCTTAAAACGAATGACTATAAGACAGTTGGAGATACCTTGAAAGATGTGAAGTTTTCGGGCCTTGCTTGGAAAGGTAACGAGGGCTTCTATTATAGCAGTTACGATAAGCCTGCAACAGGAAGTCAGCTTTCAGGATTAACCCAGTTTCATAAATTATACTTTCATAATACTGGAAGTTCGCAAAAAGAGGACAGGCTTGTGTTTGGAGGTGACCAAACACCCCGTAGATATATTGGCGCTGGGATTACAGAAGATGAGCGCTTTCTCGTTATTACTGCTGCTGAATCTACCACAGGAAATGAATTATATTTTCAGGATCTTTCAAAACCAGGAAGCCCAATCGTCAATGTTGTAGGCAATTTTAAGGGTGATCATAGCATTATCGATAACAAAGGTGGTAAACTATACATTTTCACTAATCTGAATGCCCCAAATTATAAAGTGGTTACTGTTGATGCATCTAGTCCGGCACCTGAAAACTGGAAAGACCTGATACCAGAAACTGATAATGTACTCAACATCAGCACAGCTGGGGGAAAGATTTTTGCTAATTACCTGAAAGATGCAACTTCATTGGTAATCCAATATGATATGGATGGTAAACTCGAGCGCACAGTTACCCTTCCAGGAGTTGGATCGGCAAGTAGCTTTTCTGCCAAAAAAATCGAGAAAGAGCTTTACTATACCTTCACCTCTTATATCTACCCGCCAACAATCTTTAAATACATTATTGCAAATGGGCAGTCTATCGAATACAAAAAATCTGGTGTAAATTTTGACCCTTCAAAATTCACCTCAAAGCAAGTTTTCTATACTTCTAAAGACGGAACCAAGATTCCAATGATTATAACCCATAAAAAGGGAATTGAATTAAACGGAAAGAATCCAACCTTACTTTATGGCTATGGCGGTTTCAGTGTCAGCCTGACACCAGCTTTCAGTACTTCTAATATTATATTGCTTGAACAAGGTGGAATCTATGCAGTCCCTAATCTTCGTGGAGGAGGAGAATATGGTGAAAAATGGCATATTGCCGGCACAAGGCTCAACAAGCAAAATGTCTTTGATGATTTTATAGCAGCTGCAGAATATCTGATTAATAATAAATATACCTCAAAAGATTTTCTCGCAATATCAGGCGGTTCAAATGGCGGACTTCTTGTTGGTGCTGTGATGAGTCAGCGCCCTGAACTTTTCGAAGTTGCTCTGCCGGCGGTGGGTGTACTCGATATGCTTCGATATAATAAATTCACCGCAGGAGCGGGATGGGCATACGATTACGGTACAGCAGAAGATTCAAAAGAAATGTTTGAATACCTTTTAAAGTATTCCCCTTATCAGGCTTTGAAGCCTGGAATTTCATATCCCGCAACTCTGATCACTACAGCAGATCATGACGACCGTGTAGTACCGGCACACTCGTTTAAATTCGCCGCAAGATTACAGGAATATGATCAAGGGGAGAGTCCGGCACTGATTAGGATCGAAACCAATGCAGGTCATGGAGCAGGAAAACCAACAGCAAAAATTATTGAAGAGCAGGCGGATAAATGGGCATTTATGCTTTATAATATGGACTTGACTTTTAAGTAGAAATATGGTTGTTGTCTGTTATCTAGCTGTCTGATATCAAGTAACAGAATAGTATGTGATGTTGTCGGTTGTCAGTTGTGTGTTATCTGGCAAAAGACAATAGTTACAGAACATTATGAGTCTGCCTTTCTTGAAGTATTACAGGTTGACATCTGTTGTCGTCTATCAGATAACAGACAACAGATAACAGTTTATTTTCCAGCATTCGCAGAATAATCCTCTCCCGGCTTTCCAATAGATTTATAGGTTCCTTCACCATTCAGGATGGAAGCAAGAACTGATTTATCAGCTATTACTTTCTGAGCTTCGTTTAGCTCATTATCAAATTTGAAATTTTGTTCAATCCTGCCCTTTTCAAAATAATATCTTGATACTATTTCGCTTTCAAGAACCTTTTTAATCTCAGCCTTAAACAGAACCAAATCATTCTTCTTACTGTGAGATACCTTTGCCTTTAACGCATCGAACTCCGTCTTCAGATCTCCGATCTTATTCTCTTTCTCAGCCTCATCACGCAATTCATTCAATAATTTTTCTACTTTGGTATCGTAATTATAGTCCTTCTTCGAAAGAAACGCGATAAAATCATTGTATTCAGCATCAGTAAGCTTGAAATTCCTAGAATCAGCGATGCTGGCTTTGAGATTTCGGTATTGTGTTGCATAATCAAAGATATGATATCTTGAAGCCAGTGTTTGGGTTATAAGACTATACCTGAGAGGCTTTATAAAAACATCCGGAAAAATTCCGCTGCCATCGTATACTGATCTTCCAGTTTTGGTTTTATATTCCGTAATAAGCGAATCAGCCACTTTCACAACCATCCCTTCTATGTCTCGGTGAGTATAATCAAGAGCCTGAATACAACGACCAGATGGGGTATAATACTTGGCTACGGTTACTTTTACAAGACTGTTGTAAGGTAGATTAAATGTTTGCTGCACAAGACCCTTTCCAAAGCTACGCTGCCCAATAACAACGGCTCTATCGAGATCCTGCAAGGATCCGGCAACAATCTCTGATGCGGAGGCTGAACGGTTATTCACCAAAACTACAAGTGGAAGATTTGGCTCAATTGGAGTGCTGAAGGTATTATAGGTAATTGATTTTTCACGATTCCTTCCCTTTTGAATCACAACAGTAACACCTTTATCAACAAAGAGATTCACTATTTTAACGGCTTCCTGTAGGATGCCACCACCATTGAAACGAAGATCCAAAACCAACCCTTTAATGTTATTTTTTCTGAGCTCTGCTAAGGCATCTTTTACTTCCTGAGCTGAATTTTCAAGAAATTTATCCAGTTTGATATAACCAACATTATTTTCAAGCATACCATAATAAGGTACATTATTCTGTCTGATTTCCTCACGGGTCAAATTTAATTCTCTGGCTTTGGACATACCCGAACGCTGAACAAGAAGCTTAACAGAAGTTCCTTTTGAGCCTTTAAGTAAAGAACTTACCTGTTCGTTGGTTTTACCTTTTAATGAAACACCATTTATTTCAAGAAACTCATCTCCGGCACGGATATCTGCTTTTTGCGCTGGAAAACCTAAATAAGGCTCAGCTACAATAACTTTACCTGCCCTGTTTGAAATGGTAGCACCAATCCCACCATATTGAGTACTAACATATTTTAGCTTATAGTCTTCAATATCAGATTCAGGAATATATTCAGTATAAGGATCCAATTCTTCAAGCATAGCATCGATGCCATTTTTCATCATTTCTGATGAGTTGACATCATCCACATAATTGATGCTTAATTGCTTATATACAGCGGCAAATATGTCCAGATTCTTGGAAACCTGAAAAAGATCTTCAACGAAAGAAAATGAAAAAATTGAAATGATTACTACACCGGGCAGAAATGCCTTTTTGAATTTTGACTTTAATGAACCAGAATTGAAGGGATTATTCATACTTAAATGTTATGATGATTAAAGATACAAAAATCCTTCCTTTTTTATTTAAGGGATAAAGATTTAGAATTAATTTAATCTGCCTAAAGGCGGTTAGTATCGAGATGGAGCATCCCTTTTTTTAGGGTAAATAAGATATATTCACGATTGCGCTTCAATCTGGTCATCAGTCTATTGATCAGTTCTTCTTCTTGACCCTGCTGGTAAGCAAGATCCTCTTCGCTAAGATTATTATATTTACGTTGTACTTTTAATTTCAAACGGTCCCAATCTGAATTACTGATACTGATCTCTGCCATAACCTAAATTTTTACAAAAATAAAGTTTATCGCGACAAATTTCAATCTAATTCGTTTTAATCAGTAAACTGAATAATTTGGAATGAGAATTGACGTTTAATAGTTATCCATAAATTTAGTACTATGAAGAGGATCATACTGGCCGTAGCTCTTTTATTAATTACAGGAGCGACTGCAATGGCACAATTGCCATCATTTACATTTGGACTTAAAAGCGGAATTAATTATTCATCTTTAAAAACAAAAAATGACCTCACTGATCAAAACAGTATTATGGGTTACCAAGCCGGAATATTTTCAAGAATTGGTGCTGCTGGAATTTATTTTCAGCCGGAATTATATCTGGGAAGTAAGGGAAATGAATTCATTAGGATAGAAGACAATAACGGAACCGAAATCACCGCGAATGGTAAAGTAAAATTTACTACACTTGATCTTCCGCTCTTACTCGGGACTAAAATAGGCCCCAACAAACTCAATCTTCGTTTTATGGCTGGCCCTGTTGTGTCATTTATTATTGATGAAAACAGCACTTTTGCTTCGGCATATCAGGGTGTAAGTGATTTTGGAAATTACAAAAAACAAACACTAGGATTACAGGCTGGAACAGGTGTTGACTTAGGTAATCTGACAGTCGACCTGCGCTATGAAGCCGGCTTAAGCAATGTGAGCCAGAGTGAAAAATATAGTCAGAAACAGAATTTATTTCACCTGAGTCTTGGTTTCAAGTTACTCTGATAAAACTCTTGAATGGGGATGGTGAAAACACCAACCGCAGGAAAAACTCTTTAAACTATCCTGAATGTGAATTGAATGCGGGTGGTGAAAACACCAACCGCAGAAAAATCAGCATGCAAAATTTTCTGGGTAATTAAATTTTGAGACTGTTCCCCAGCATAATGAATTTGTAATTATATTTGCGTCTCACCTAAAAAAGTCTGACCCTCTCATGGCAAGATTAAATTTACTTGAAGAAACCCGCTTCGAAAAGCTTCCCGTTACTGTTTACCCAAATGAAGAAACCGCTGCTAAAAGGGTTGCTCGCAGGATCTCTGATCTAATCATTAGAAAACAAAAAAATAACGAAAGTGCAATTCTTGGACTTGCAACCGGTGCAACCCCAGTAGGAGTTTACAAAGAATTGGTACATCTTCACAAAGAGGAAGGTCTCAGCTTTAAAAATGTAATTACATTTAATCTGGACGAATATTTTCCTATGAAGCCCACATCTCCTCAAAGTTATGTGACTTTCATGAAGGAAAATTTGTTCAACCATATCGATATTGATATGGCTAATGTCCATATCCCAGATGGAACTTTAGCCATCGAAACAATTCATGGATTCTGCTTGGAATATGAAAAAAAGATTACCGCGCTTGGCGGACTTGACCTTCAGATTCTTGGTATTGGCCGTACCGGACACATTGGTTTTAACGAACCGGGTTCTGCACCCAATTCAGGAACTAGGCTGGTAACTCTCGATGATCTTACCCGCCGCGATGCTTCACGTGATTTTGGAGGTAAAGAAAATGTACCTACCAAAGCAATCACCATGGGTATCGGTACCATTTTCAAGGCTAGAGAAATTATACTGATGGCATGGAGCCTGAAAAAAGCTTCAATCATTGAGAAAGCCGTTGAAGGCGAGATCTCTTCAGAAGTTCCTGCAACTTATCTTCAGCTTTCAGAAAACGTAGAATTCATACTAGATCAGGCTGCTGCTTCAGATCTGACCCGCTTCAACACACCATGGCTTGTTAAAGATTGTATCTGGGATGATCAAATGGTTAAAAAAGCTGTAATATGGTTGGCCAATACCCTTGGAAAACCGATATTAAAGCTTACTGAAGAAGATTATAATAATCATGGCATGGCTCAACTGGCAACAGAAAAGGGCCCGGTTTATAATATCAACATCCATATTTTTAATAAACTTCAGCATACTATCACTGGTTGGCCGGGAGGAAAAGGAAATGCAGATGACTCACAAAGGCCTGAGCGGGCTGTTCCAGATAAAAAACGAGTTATCATATTCTCTCCGCATCCGGACGATGATGTAATATCCATGGGTGGAACATTTATTCGCCTGGTTGACCAAGGTCATGAGGTACATGTTGCTTACCAGACTTCCGGTAACACTGCTGTTTGGGACGATGATGCGCTCCGCTTTGTAGAATTTGCGCGCGATTTCAGTAAGTCCATTAGTTTAGAAACTCAAAAACTGGATGATCTTTACCTCTCTATGAGGAATTTTCTGGAGACAAAACAACCCAATCAGGCTGATACTTCCGAAATTCAAATATTAAAAGGCTTAATTCGTAAAGGAGAAGCAATCAGCGGTGCTCGTTTCGCCGGACTTAGTGACGATCAGATCCATTTTATGTCATTGCCATTTTATGACAGGGGTAAGACCCATAAAAACCCAGTTTCAGAGAATGATGTCAAAGTAACTATAGAACTCCTGGACAAAATTAAACCACATCAGATCTTTGCAGCCGGTGATTTTGCAGATCCGCATGGTACCCATAAAGTTTGTTTTGACATTCTAATTCAAGCACTAGATCGTTTGAAAGACAGAGAATGGATAAAAGATTGCTGGTTATGGTTGTACAGGGGTGCTTGGCATGAATTTGAAACCCATGAAATTCAAATGGCTGTTCCGCTATCTCCTCAGGAAGTTGAACGCAAACGATTTGCCATTTTTAAACATCAATCACAAAAAGACAGACCGGTATTTCCAGGTGATGATGCCAGAGAATTCTGGGTTCGTGCTGAAGACCGCACGCGTGAAACAGCTAAAGCTTATGATAAACTAGGACTTGCTGAATACGAGGCTATGGAAGCGTTTGTCAGATGGAAATTCTAATCGCCATCTGATCAGAAAATATGAGAAAAGCCTTTTCAATTGTTCTGGGTAGTATATTTTTCGTCCTCAATACCTTTGCCCAGCGAACCGAAAGGCCGAATATTATTATTATCCTGACCTAATCAATATGCAGGATGATACCACCCGAAAATAAGGCTATGCTACCGATATAATTACAGATCTAACCATAGACTGGCTGAATAAGCGCGATGAATCAAAACCTTTTTTCGTTGTATGGGCGAAAAAGCCCCGCACCGCACTTGGATGCGTGATATTTAGGATCTTGGTAAATTTGACAAAGTCAATTTCCCTCTGCAAAAGAACTTTTATGATCAAGATTTTCGCAAGCAGAAACTAACTGGAAAAGAATTAACCGAGTGGAAATACCAGCGGTAAATGAAAGATTATTACAGCACTACACTCTCACTCGATCGAAACATCGGTAAGATCCTTTCCTATTTGGATAAGAACGATTTTACAAAAAATATCATTGTGGTTTACACCTCCGATCAAGGATTTTATATGGGTGAACATGGCTGGTTCGATAAACGTTTTATTTACGAAGAATCAATGCGCACACCTTTGATTATCAGATATCCAGGCATAATAAAACTGGGGACCGTTTCAAATCAAATGATTTCCAATGTTGATTTTGCCCCTACTTTTTGAGAGGCTGCGGGACTAGCCATTCCGGATGAAATTCAGGGCAAATCGATGATGCCACTGTTCAAAAATGTCAAGGCAAGCATCAGAAATTCGGCCTATTACCATTTCTACGAATTTCCAGGTGAACACAGTGTTCTAAAGCATTTCGGAATCCGTACTAGCCGCTATAAACTGATACGTTTTTATGATCATAAAAATTTCTGGGAACTATATGACCTGCAAAAAGATCTAAACGAAATGAAAAACCTTTATGGCTTGAAAAATTATAATACAATTACTCAGGATCTGAAGGAGCAACTCAAACAGCTTTGTATAGAAAAAAAGGATAAGACAGCTCTAAAAGTACTGGCTGAAAATCTTTAAGAATCTAACACAATCCCTTTAGCGATACCGATTAATCAATGCTTGCAAGTAAAGAGGCATTAAATCATACAAACCCTTTTTTATTAAAATAAAAAAATGCAGATTTAATATTCATTTATTTCAAATCCGATGTCACAACCTTCAATTCTTCAACAATCTCCAGTCAGATTATTATCCCTTGATGTTTTCAGAGGCCTGACAGTGGCAGCAATGATTCTGGTTAATAACCCGGGAAGCTGGGCCCATATATATGCACCTTTAAAACATGCTGAATGGCATGGTTGTACACCAACAGATCTAATCTTTCCTTTCTTTTTGTTTATTGTGGGAGTTTCAATAAGTTATGCCCTTGGTAGTAAAAAGGGATATATGAGTCATTCGAAACTGATCATGACAGCCTTAAAAAGGGCACTGGGATTATTTGGACTGGGATTATTTTTAAACCTTTTTCCAAAGGTATTTACTGAACCCATGGAAGCATTCAGTACTGTTCGTATACCGGGAGTATTGCAACGTATAGCTGTTGTGTTCTTTATTACAGCCCTAATTTTTATAAAAACCAATCCCAAAACCCAACTTAGATTATTGATTGGTATACTAATCGCATACTGGGCACTGATGACACTGGTTCCAGTTCCCGGAGTGGGTTATGCTAATCTTGAAAAAGAAACCAATCTGGGTGCTTGGCTCGACAGAACGCTACTTACAGAAGCACATTTATGGCGATCAGCAAAAACATGGGATCCTGAAGGAATTCTGAGTACTCTTCCTGCTATTGCAACGGGACTTTTTGGGGCATTGGTAGGTACTTGGCTAAAACGTAAAGACAGGGAAGAAAGTGTGAAAATTTCCTGGATGTTTTCAATTGGAGTATTAGCAGTTATTGTTGGCTTAATTTGGGATCTGTGCTTCCCGATAAATAAAGCTCTATGGACAAGTTCCTTTGTACTTTATGCAGGCGGGCTTGCTACTATTGGCCTCGCATTATGTTACTGGCTGATTGATGTTCAGAGATATAAAAAAGGCACAAAACCATTTGTAGTTTACGGAGTGAATGCAATAACCGTGTTTTTCCTTTCCGGACTTATACCTAGAATTCTAACCATGATCAAGGTTAACATGCCCGATGGAACGATAGTAAACTCACGGGAATGGATGTATGAAACCTTTTTAAGTCCCTACTTATCTCCAATTAATGCATCCCTAGCCGGTGCTGTTACCTTCATTTTAATCTGGCTTGGCATCCTTTGGTGGATGTACAACAAAAAAATTATTATCAAGGTATAATTTTTATTAATTTGCTGTCCAATTATAAACCAATTTAAAAATGAAATTTCTAAATAAACAAGTATTTACCTTTTCGGTAGGGGTAATGATTGCCGCTACAGTAGCATTAAATGCTCAAACTGTTGTAAAAAATAAACCTGTTACAACAGCTACAAAACAAACTGATTCTGGGATCATTCCTTTAGATCCGGCGGTCAGAATTGGTAAACTTCCAAATGGCTTTACCTATTATATCCGGAAAAATGTTGAACCAAAAAATCGTGTCCAGCTATACCTGGCAAATAAAGTTGGTTCAATCATGGAGAATGATGACCAGCGCGGACTAGCACATTTTATGGAACACATGGGCTTTAACGGCACAAAAAACTTTCCTAAAAATGATCTGGTAAATTACCTTCAAAAAGCAGGAGTTCGCTTTGGTGCGGACCTGAACGCTTACACTAGTTTTGATGAAACTGTTTATCAGCTTCCTATTCCATCAGATGATCCGGAAGTTCTCAAAAATGGTATTCAGATTATGCGTGACTGGGCACAGGATGCAACATTAGATGTTGCAGAAATAGATAAGGAACGTGGAGTTGTACTTGAAGAAAAGCGTTTAGGAAAAGGGGCACAACAACGCATGCAGGATAAATATCTTCCAATGCTTTTCAATAATTCCCGCTATTCAGATCGCCTTCCAATCGGTACCGAAGAAGTATTAAAGAATTTTTCAGCTGAAACCATCAAACAGTTCTACAAGGACTGGTACAGACCAGATCTTCAAGCATTAATAGTTGTTGGAGATATTGATGTTGATGCTATGGAACAAACCATTAAGGCAAAATTCTCTGATCTTAAAAATCCTTTAAAACCACGTCAGCGAACCAAATATTCAATCTCCTTATTAAATAAGAATCAATTCATTTCAGTAACTGATAAGGAATTCCCCGTGAGCGTTGCACAAATTATGATCAAGCATCCGGAGTCGAAGCTGATTACGGCAACAGATTACAGAAACAGTATTATCAGATCCCTCTTCAATTCAATGATTGGAACCCGCTTTGCCGATATGAGCAAACAAGCTGACCCTCCTTTTCTGCAGGCTGGGGCTAATATAAGTGCCTTTTTAGCTGGGCTTGATATGTATAATGTTTTCGTTGTGGCGAAGCCTGGAGAAATGGAAAGAGGATTTAAAGCCATTCTGACAGAAACTGAACGAGTTAAGCGATTCGGATTTACCCAAACAGAACTGGATCGTGCTAAGCAATCCTATCTCACCAATATGGAGTCATCCTTTAAGGAAAAGGATAAAACACCTTCCGAAAGTCTTGTCAATGAATATGTGCGCAATTTCTTGGAGCAAGAAGCCAGTCCGGGTATTGAGTACGAATACAAATTAGCCAATAGTATGACCGGAGGCATTAGCCTTAGTGATTTAAATGGCTTAGCCAAAAATTATATCACAGATGTTAACCGTGATGTAATCATGATGGGACCTGAAAAGGATAAAGATAATCTGCCTGATGAGGCAAAAATAGAAAGCTGGATATCCGGTATCAAACAAAGTGAAATCAGTGCCTATGTGGATCAACTTTCAGATAAACCCCTACTTTCTGCCAAACTTAGTGGAGGTAAAGTTATCTCTGAGTCAAAAATTGCTGAGATTGGAGTAACCGAATTTAAACTCAGCAATGGAATAAAGGTAATCCTAAAGCCAACTGATTTCAAAAATGACGAAATCAGCTTTTCTGCATTCAGTCCTGGAGGCTCTTCATTATACAGCGATGCCGATTTTCAATCTGCTCAATACGCAACAACCATCATCAGGAATGGAGGATTAGGAGAATTTAATTCTGTTCAGCTTCCTAAATTATTGAGCGGAAAGCGTGTTTCGGTATCCCCTTATATAACTGAGAGGTCTGAAGGAATATCCGGTTCAACAAGTCCGAAAGACCTTGAGACTGCATTACAGTTAACCTATCTGTATTTCACCCAACCGCGTAAGGATGCCGAAACCTTTAAAGGGCTGATTGCTCAGCAAAAAGGCGGACTTGCAAACAGAGGCAATGATCCAAATAGTGTATTTACTGATTCTGTGGCTGCGATTCTCGGAAATTACAATGTTCGGAGAACAGGTCCTACTGTTGAAAAAATAGATCAGGTAAGTCTTGACCGAGCATTCGAAATATACAAGGATCGTTTTGCTGATGCGAGTGATTTCACGTTCGTATTTGTCGGAAGTTTTAACCCTGCAGCGATCAAACCAATGCTTGAGCAATATCTGGGTTCTTTACCCACAAGCAATCGTAAAGAAACTGCCAAAGATCTGGGAATTAACATTCCTTCAGGTAAAATTGATAAAAAGATATATAAAGGCCTGGAGCCAAAAGCAACTGTTCGTCTAGTTTTCAGCGGCGACTATACTTGGAGCGAAAAGCATAATAATCAATTAGACGCTTTGGCTGAAGTACTTAGTATTAAACTAATTGAGCGTCTTCGTGAAGATGAGGGTGGAGTTTATGGAGTTGGCGCACGTGCCTCTTATTCCAAGTTTCCTAAATCACGTTATACTTTCAATATTTCTTTCGGTTGTGCCCCAGAAAATGTGGAAAAACTAATCAGCTCAACTCTGGATGAGATCAATAAAATCAGGGTAAATGGAGCACTTGCCAGTGATATTGAAAAATTCGTTGCTGAGAAGAGCCGTACCACAGAAACACAGCTTAAGGACAATGGTTTCTGGCTAGGGTACCTGACAAATCAGCTTCAGAATGAGGAAGATCCTAAACAGGTATTGACTTATCTTGAATCATTGAAAGAGCTAAATCCTGAAGCTTTAAAAGCCACTGTTCAATACCGTCTTAACCTTGACAATTTTATCAGAATAGTTTTACTACCTGAGAAATAATAAAACCTTCAAAAAAAAATGCCGTTCATTAATCTGAACGGCATTTTTTTTAAAGCAAACTCAGGGATTTGGACTTTCAGTAACAGCATTCGAGGCCGAACTTTCATTTTTAAGCCTGTCGATCGCTGTAACTACATAAGTATAACTGCGGTTAGCATTCACTAAAGTATCTGTAAATGTTTTTTCTGATGCTTTAAATGAGATTTTCAATATATGATGGGCCTGTTCAGTATCCATTCTTTCTCCTCGGTTTACCCTGTATATAACATAACCAAAAGCTTTATCACCATCTATGGCCTCCTTAGGCTCTTGCCAAGTTAATTTAACACCCTTAGCTACAGATTTGGCTGTTAATAAGCTTGGAGCATTGGGTTTAACATCATCAAGCCATGGCATTGTTGGCTGAAGAGCAGGAAACCGGTAAAAATCTTTACGAAGCGAATCTTTTACACCTGCCATATTATTGCTTACAGACTTGGAGCTAAAAAAGACACTCCCTTGGGTGTTTTTATTGTTTCTCAAATACCTAATCTGTTTTGGTATTTGAGATCTATCAATCCATCCGGGCCGATTTTCTAATGCCCTGTAAACACCCTGGCCCACATATAAATGCTTACCAAAGCTGTTATCGCTCCACCAGTCGAGTAATTTATCAAAAGGAGCAACCTGATAAGCAAAAGGGAAATAAATCTGCGGATTAACATAATCTAGCCATCCCGACTGAACCCATTTTCTGGCATTGGCATAGAGTTTACTATAGCCATCAAATCCATTACTTTCAGATCCTTCGGGGTCTTGAGATTTGTTTCTCCAAATACCAAACGGACTTATACCAAACTTGATATATTTTTTGGCACTGTGAATGCTGTCAGATAAAGTATGTATCAGTGTATCAACATTATTTCGGCGCCAATCATCAATATTTTTAAATCCGCCTCCATATTTATAATATGTTTCGTTGTCTCTAAGAGGTTGAACCTCCGGATAAGGATAAAAATAATCGTCAAAATGTACTCCGTCAATGTCATAATTTCTAACGACATCCATAATAACACTCACAATATATTGACGAACTTCAGGTAGTCCGGGATTATAAAGCTTCTTTCCCCCGTAAGTGAAGAACCATTCGGGTTTCTGTTTGGTAATATGATTAGCGGCAGTTTGCGCATCAATAAGATTATGAGTGGCACGGTAAGGATTGAACCACGCATGAAGCTCCATACCCCGTTTGTGAGCTTCCTCAATTGCAAATTCAAGGGGATCATAATTTGGAACAGGACCCATGCCTTGTGTACCGGTCAAAAAACGACTCCACAATTCACGGCCTTTCCCATAAAATGCATCACTTGCAGGCCTGATTTGCAACATTATTGCATTTATCCCTGATTTCTGATGATCATCAAAGATGCGTATCAATTCAGCCTTCTGGATATTTGAACTCAGTCCCGGCTTAGATGGCCAGTCAATATTTGCTACTGTTGCTACCCAAACCCCCCTGAATTCACGTTTAGGATGAGATTTAATTTGAGATCTTAAAGATGCGTGGTCAGCAACAAGGAAAGCTATGATGAAAATTAATTTTTTTACCATGTAAAAGAGGAACGTTTAGCGGGTAAAGATAATTAATCTAATGAATTGCATTAAGGCACTTTGGGCAATATTATGGATAAACAATACCAAAAAATTTGTAATTTCAATCCTTTAGTTGTCATATAGCCCTTTAATTGGGATATACACCTGTTGAAATTTATATAAATCACAATTCTTAAACAATATATTTGTCCCGAATGAGCTTTCATTGAAATGATTTCACATGGACAGCTAATTTTCTTTAACCAACAAATCGCACATGGAAAACCAAGAACAGGAGCAGCCAATACGAAAGGACTCAAATAAGATCTATTTTTTGGTCGCGGTAATTCTTGCTTTGCTAGGAACAAATACCTATTTATTTTTTAAGGACAAGAAAGCTAACGACCGTATCGTTACCATAAGTGATGAAAAAACCAGTATGCAGACTGAAATTGACAAAATTGAAGCAGAACTGGATATTGCAACAAGTAATAACCTAAAACTTTCGGAGGAAATGATGAAAGAACAGGAAATAGCAAGAGAAAAGATAGATGAGTTAAGAAATTCCCTTAAACAAGGTCAGCTAACACAAGGCCAACTTGCAAAAGCAAAGGAAGAAATAAAACAACTAAAATACTTTGTTGCCAAATACTCAACAGAAATAGATAATTTAAAAAAACTAAATCAAGACCTAACTACTGAGCGGAATGACCTAATGTCGGTAGTTGATTCAGTTAGTACCAAAGCCTCTAAACTTAAAAAACAGAACGAGGAGTTATATATTAAAGTTCAGGCTGCCGTTGCAATAAAATCAGGAAATGTCTCAATATTAGCATATAACATTAGAAACAATGGCAAAGAGAATATGGTTAGCCGTGCCAGTACAACTGATAAGCTTAAGGTAAACTTTTCTCTTGTAAATAATTCATTAGCTGAAAAAGGGATTCATAATGTTTTCCTAAGGGTAATAGACCCGAACGGTAATCTGATTTTATCAAATAATGGAGGAGTATTTATGTCAGATAATGACGAACTACAATATTCCTATAAAACCGCTATAGAATTTGCAAATGACGGAAGAGACTACACCATTGACTGGTCAGATGGCAAGACATACCAGAAAGGCATCTATACGGTTATTCTCTATACGGATGGATATACGATGGGAAAAGGCTCAGTAAGTTTGAGATAATTTAAAGTTAGGTGAGTATCTAATTCAGGCATATCCTGTTCTAATCCTGATTTTCAACAATTGGCAATTCTATAAAAAATGTAGTACCTACATTCGGGGTAGTTTCAAATGTTATATTTCCGCCAATATTTTCAATAGCCTTTAAAACAAATGCAAGACCGAGCCCTGTGCCAGAGCTTTTTGTTGTAAAATTGGGCTTAAAAATCCTATTTTCTAGTTCTGCTGGGATCCCGGTTCCATTGTCTTTTATCTCAACACAAATCGAACCTGACTTGCGATAAAGAAGAATATGAATAGTAATATGCCTTTTATCAGATTTGGCCTCAATGGCATTCTTAATTAAATTATTAAAACATCTTAATATTTGGTCTTTATCTGCATTAACAATAATATCACTACCGGATTTATTATCAAAATGAATGGTTGTTTGTTCAGTTTGACTGTAAAGTATGATGGATTGCTGTATTATCTCATTGAGATTTACCTGCTCTAACTTGGTTTCAGGCATTTTTGCAAAATTAGAGAACTCAGAGGCAATATGAGACAGACTTTCTATCTGCTCAATAAATGATTGGGTGAATCGTTCAAACTTTGTCTCAAATTTTGGATCCTTTTCCTTCCATGATTTTTCTAGTAACTGAACCCCGAGTTTTAGGGGAGTTAGCGGATTCTTGATTTCATGAGCAACCTGCTTAGCCATTTCTTGCCAGGCTGTATCCCGCTCAGAACGAGCAAGCTTTATTGCACTTTGTTCAAGTGCAGATATCATCAAGTTGTACTCGTTGATCAGATTACCTATCTCATCATTCCGCTTCCAATTGATGTATTCATTCTTAGTCCCAATTTTTGTATCACGAAGGAGTTTTTGGATCAAAGTTAGCGGACTTGTAATACGATTGGCAACAAAAACAGCAAAAAAACCTATCGCAACAAATACTAGGGCATAAACATTGATCAGTGCATTTAGAAAGATGCCTAACCGTTCCTGATAATCCTTTTCATTTGAAAAATATGGAAGTCCTAAATAAGCAATCACTTCACTTTTACTGTTCCGAAGAGGTACATATGCCGCAATATATGACAGGTTCCCAATTCGATTTCTGTTTATAAATTCTGATTTCTGCAATTTGTTAAGAAATAAATAAGCTAATGCATTCATCTGAGGTGCTATTAACCCATTCTCGTAGATTTTAGGTTGTGTAGAATGCAAGAGTATACCATTCAGATCGAAAATATTCAAATCTACCCCATTTAGATCGGCCAAGCTATTAAATGCAACTTCTGCCTGCTCATCCAGATTTGGCATCCCAAAATCAACAATCTGCTTATTTATGCCCGATGAGATCTTGGTAATTTTATCTAATACCGTGTATTCCTGCTGATCTCGATACTGCTGACTAATATTGTAAAGGGTAATTATACCTGTAATCAACAACGTAATAACAACTGCAGAAACCATGGATACTTGAATCCTTGTTTTATAAAGCATCTTGTTAGAAGAGATCATCAGCCTCCACCTGAAATTCCGGAAACTGATATTATAATTTTGGAAATTATTCCAGAATAACTGTAATACATAAATTAAACCGGAAAATAATAACAATACCAGAAAAATGAATGAAACCGAAGCAAGCTGAGTAAATAAACTATTTACTTCCCGACTAACAATCACAAGTTTTCGCGGATTTGGCTGAAAGATCAAATGGTTATATTGCCGGGTATTCTCAGAATTATCGACAAAAACAAATTCTATGTCCCTCCCCTTGAATTCATTATTTACAAGATTATAAACATAATTTCCATGCTGGTTAAGTAATCTACCCTCACTATAATAGGCAAAGGAATAATCGCTAAGTTGAAGATCCTCCTTTATTTTTCCATCAATGAGCAGTTCAGGGAATACACCAACTTCATTCAGGCGCTTAGAATTAAGTTGTAAAACCAGCGTTCCGATCTTACTGTTATCTTCAATTATCGGCAATATTGCAAAATACTGTATGAAGCCAAATGTATTGTTTCTCTGATAGAAATATTCTGTGACTTTTACTGTACCCTGCATAACCAGGTTTTTGAAGTTAGAAAGCGGGATGCCCCTGTCGCCCTTAAAAAATTGGTCCTTTTCATTATACTCATAGCTCTCAAAATCATACCTAGATAAATAACCGGCCATGTACAATTTCATAAGCCTATTGCTTAATGCACTGTGATTTGACAATGGATCTTTAAAATAGGATGTAATAAATTTATCCCTGATAATTTTCTTCTCCAGATTATAGAATAAAAGAATAGCATTGGGATCGACTGATGACTCCAGTTTCCCTGCAATTATTTTTCGGCTCTCCCTCTCTTTAACAAACTGGAATTGAGATAATTTCAAAGAACCGATAATCGCACAAATCAATATACAAACAACCAAAGTTCCGGCCTTAATTTTTTCTTCATCTTTAAAATAGGCTCGAGCTGCCAGAAAAATAAGCAAAGCAAACAATAAAAAGTATATTGTAAACTCAGTGAAGAGTACATAATAAATAATAGCCAAAATCAAGGCAACCGCAAAAATCAGGATGCGCTCCATCTTATTGATATTTAATCTGAATGTTAAAGCCAATGCAAATGAAATGATCAGGTAAAGATTTAGAATGGCAAAACAGAAAATCAAAAATCCAAACCAGCTTAACCAAGTAGAATTCAAAACATTGCTGACATCAAAATTGATATTCGAATTAGTTACTACTCCATAAAAAAGATCATCGATAACATAGGCACTGAAACAAACAAACAGACCTGCGATAAGCAAGAAAAGATAGCTCATCCGCTTGCTTAGCAGATGAACAGAACTCAGAATTTGGTAACGGTAAGAATAAATAAATATAAATACCCATGTAAAGGCAAGAATATTTAAAAAGAATTCTCCAATGGATGGAAAGAAATAGCTGGATCCATAATACTTAGGATCGAAAAGTTCAATGTTATAATACCTGCTGAACCATCTGTTTTCAAGATCGATAAGCCTGAAAGCCAATACCGAGCTAAACAATAATAGAATTGCGTAACCAACATAGCCTTTATTCGCAATTGAAATATATAGATGGGTTAAAAAGATCAGGGCAAAAAAGATAGCCAATACCCACATCCATAACTCAAGATAACTATAAAATGAATTGGGTAAAGGCGTTGCGAGTTTAACAGAAAATAAATATTTACCGTTCAGATTGCGGATATTAAATACATTCTTATCGTTCAAACCGGCAATTTCCAATGTGTTTGAAGTTATTAGGTCCGGTGAAAAGCTATTCTTCAGGTATTCATTCTGATAGGGGTAATCTGACTTGACTGGAATGTAACAGATAACAGAAAAATCTGTAGAGGATTTTTTGATTACTTCATAATATCCATTTTTCCAATGGATAAATGTTGTACCTTCTCTAAGCAGGCTGTCAGATTCTATAACGATCCGGATCCCGCTCCAAAAACTAAGTTTTCCTTTTGCAAAGGTCTGGATATAAATATCTTCCTTATGACTGAACTCAGAAATGATAAATTGAGCCCACTCACCACTATTATTGATATTTTTTAACGAATCACGTATGGCGATATTATTTAATAGCTGATCAACTAATTTCTCCTTCCTGTGAAGACGTCGCTCAACTTTCTTAGCTTCAAGGGTAAGTACTTCCTCATCCTGAATAGTATAATTTATGGTCAAAGCCGTGCAGGCAAAGCCTATGGCCAGCAAAAAGAGAAGAATCCGAATTTTTAAATTCCCGCTCAAGGCTAATAAATTAGATAAAAAGCTTAATAAACTTATGTCAACAATAATCAGGCCCTTGCAGGGAAATTTTTCAAACGGTTATTTTTGTTAGTCGGCACTAAATGTTGGAATACTACGATCAAGCTTCCTTACAAGGCCTTGTAATATATTTCCAGGCCCCACTTCGGTAAATGAAGTGGCTCCGTCATGTAGCATTTTTTCAATTGTCTGAGTCCATCGTACAGCTCCGGTTAATTGCGAAATTAAATTATGTTTAATATTGGCTACATCCGTATACGGTTTTGCGTCAATATTCTGATAAATCGGGCAAACAGGTTCATTTATTTCAGTATTTTCAATTGCTGATTGCAATTCAACACGAGCAAGCTCCATCAATGGTGAATGAAAGGCTCCACCAACATTCAGTTTTAACGCTCTTTTCGCTCCAGCCTTTAATAACAATTCGCAAGCCTTATCAATACCTTCAATTGTACCGGAAATAACCAGTTGACCGGGACAGTTATAATTGGCAGGAACGACTATATCACTGATACGGGAACAAATATCTTCTACAGTGAAATCATCTAGCCCAAGGATTGCTGCCATGGTAGAGGGTCTGATCTCACAAGCTTTTTGCATTGCATTGGCACGAGCACTAACCAGACGCAATCCATCTTCAAATGACAAGGCTCTTGCACTTACAAGTGCTGAAAATTCACCCAACGAATGACCTGCAACCATGTCTGGCTGAAACTCACTTTTTAACTCTTTAGCAAGGATCACAGAATGCAGAAATATGGCAGGTTGCGTTACATTGGTTTGCTTAAGATCCTCATCAGTACCATCAAACATAATATCCGTAATCCTGAATCCAAGTATCTCATTAGCACTCTCAAATAAGTTTCTGGCGGCTTCTGAATGATTGTATAGATCCTTTCCCATTCCTGCAAATTGAGCTCCCTGCCCCGGAAAAATATATGATTTCATATCTGATATAAGCCCTTTCAGGCAAAAATTATTTAAAATATTTCCTTACACTGAACTTTTTTAACCCAAACTTGCAGTAATGAGCCGTAAAAACTCTGCCCGAGTTGTTTCTTTTATAAATTCACCTGTAAATGCAGAAGTAGTAGTAACCGAGTTTTGCTTTTGGATACCCCTCATCGACATACAGAGATGTTTACATTCTATTACTACTGCTACACCTAAAGGATTAAGGGTTTCTTGAATACAATCACGAATTTCATTGGTTAATCGCTCCTGAACCTGCAAACGGCGTGCAAAGGCATCTACAACCCTTGGAATTTTACTAAGTCCAACAATATAGCCATCGGGAATATAGGCAATATGTGCCTTGCCAAAGAAAGGCAGCATATGATGTTCGCACATTGAAAACACTTCAATGTCTTTTACCACTACCATTTGACTGTAATCCTCTTTAAACATTGCACTGCGCAGAATTTCTTCAGGCTTTGCATCATAACCGTGTGTGAGAAACTGAAGCGCTTTTGCAACTCGAACGGGTGTTTGCAGTAGGCCTTCACGGGATGGATCTTCTCCCAAATCGGCTAATATTGCCTTATAATGAGATGAGATGCGCTCAATCTTTTCCTGATTGTAACTATCAATCTTAACATACCCACCAGTCTTATCGTTCTCTGTATGATTATTTTTCATAGTCATTTTTGGGTTTCAGTTCCGACAATATCAACCGAAATACTCTACAAAATTATTTTCTGTTTCGAATAATTTTACTGAATGCAAAATTGCTGTCTGCTTTTCAATATGCGGTTTTAATACCTCAAAAATGGTAACTGCAAGTACTTCAGTAGAAGCCATTTTACCCTTCATAAAATCTACATCCAGATTTATATTCCTGTGGTCAAGTTCATTAGTTACATAAACTGTTATGATTCTTTTTAATTCCTTTAGGTCAATTACAAACCCTGTCTCAGGGTTAATCTCTCCTTTTACAGTTACAAACAATTCGTAGTTATGCCCGTGCCAATTTGGATTGGAACATTTTCCGAATATTTCAAAGTTTTGCTCCAGTGTCCAATCTTCACGATATAGCTTATGAGCAGCATTAAATCTCTCTTTTCGAGTAATAAAAATCATTTTCAATAAATTAGAACGCAAATATAATCAAACTAAAAATGCCTTAAGTACAAATTAAGCTAATTGCGTAACTTCGTTTAATGAATATACTTCTTGTAGCCGCCACTCAGGCCGAGATAGAACCATTTTTGCTTCATCATGGCTTCCATAATCTTCCTGTTTGGGAGAAGAGGATCGGAACACATAAGCTCAGTGTTCTTATTAGCGGTATTGGAATGGTTGCTACAGCCTTTGCAATTGGTAGCTATTGTGCTGGAAAAACCTTCGATCTTGCAATTAATGCAGGTATTGCAGGTAGTTTCGATCCAAAATTGAAACCCGGAGATTTATGCCGAGTATCAGAAGATAGCCTTGCAGAATTCGGAGCTGAAGACGGTGATGATTTTATGAATGCTGAGGCTATTGGTTTAGGTAAAAGTCTATTTTCCGCTAGTTCTATAATCGGATTCCCAAATTATGATCAACTCAAAAAAGTAAGAGCAGTAACGGTAAATACCGTTCACGGAAATGAAAGGTCAATTGCAGAATTTTTTGATAGGTTCCATCCGCAAATCGAAACAATGGAAGGTGCTGCTTTCTTTTATGCCTGTGAACAAGCCGGAATTTCTGGAATACAGATTAGGTCAATTTCTAATTTTGTTGAACGGCGAAACAGAGAGAATTGGCAGCTTGGGCCGGCAATAAAAAACCTGAACGATACCCTTATTCAACTTTTTAACTAATGAAACTGAGTCTCGGATTTTCACCCTGTCCCAACGATACCTTCATTTTTGATGCAATGATTCATCAGAAAGTAGATACGGAAGGACTTAGCTTTGAGCTGAGTTATGAAGATGTGGAGACTCTCAACCAAAAAGCATTCCGATCTGAACTTGACATTACCAAATTGAGCTATCATGCTTATGCTTACCTAACTGAAAATTATGTATTACTTGATGCGGGTAGTGCAATGGGATTTGGGGTAGGCCCATTGCTGATTTGTGCAAAAGCAGAATATTCCAAATTGGGTCTTGAGGGTCTCAGATCTCAGGCCCGGCAAGGTAACAGGCAGCTCCCAAATCTCAGGATTGGCATACCCGGAAAATATACCACTGCCAATTTCCTCTTAAGCCTGGCATTCCCTGAGGCGAAGAATAAGATCGAAATGAAATTCTCTGATATTGAAACTGCACTGCTTGATGAGCATATCGATCTTGGGCTAATCATTCATGAGAATCGTTTTACTTATCAGGATAAGGGTCTGCTTAAAATAATCGATCTGGGCGAATACTGGGAAAATTTGACCGGCGGTCCAATACCGCTCGGAGGAATAATGATCAAGCGGAGCCTGCCTGAAGAAATAAAGCAAAAGGTGAACCGGATTATCCGCAGAAGTGTCAGTTTTGCATTTGAAAATCCAAATTTAGGATTTGATTTTATCCGCTCACATGCACAGGAAATGAGTAGAGAGGTAATCTATAAACATATTGAACTCTACGTAAATAAATTCTCTTTGGATCTTGGCGAGGAAGGGCAAAAAGCTGTGCAAACATTTTTTGATAAAGCACATAAACAAGGCATCATCCCGGAAACGAATCAAAGCTTATTCTTATAATCAATAAAAAGGTAAATAAATTTTATAAAAATGATCATTATAACAGGAGCAGCGGGATTTATCGGTAGTTGTCTGGTTCAGAAACTAAACGATAATGGATATTATGATCTGGTGCTGGTTGACGACTTCTTGGATGCTGAAAAGAATAGGAATTTTGCAGGCAAACGGTTCAGCAAAGAAGTAAATCGTACTGTTTTTCCTGAATGGTTGATAGAAAACCATTTGCATGTTCAGTTTATATTTCATATTGGCGCCCGTACAGATACCACAGAGATGGATGTTGAACTTTTCAACCGCCTGAACCTTGAATACACTAAAAATATCTGGAAAATTTGTGAAGAATTTGGCCTACCGCTCGTTTATGCTTCTTCAGCTGCTACCTACGGCTTAGGGGAATATGGTTATGATGACGATGAATCGAAGATTCCATTGCTGAAACCGCTCAATCCTTATGGTGATTCTAAGAACGACTTTGACAACTGGGCATTAAAGCAGGAGAAAAAACCTTATTTCTGGGCCGGAATAAAGTTTTTCAATGTTTACGGACCCAATGAATACCATAAAGGCCGGATGGCTTCTGTAATTTTCCATACGTTCAATCAGATCAAAAAAACAGGGGCTATGAAATTATTTAAATCCCATAATCCCGAATTTAAAGATGGCGAACAAATGCGTGATTTTGTTTACATCAAAGATGTGGTCAATGTTTTATATTTTCTGATGCATCACCGGAAAGATTCGGGAATATATAACTTGGGCACCGGAAAGGCCAGAACTTTTATGGATCTGGCCAGCAGTACTTTCAATGCAATGGATGCTCCTGTATCCATCTCCTTCGTTCCCACACCAGAGGATATCCGTGAAAAATATCAGTATTTTACAGAGGCTAGCATGGACAAACTAAGATCAATTGGCTTTAGTTTAGATTTTTATAGTTTGGAAGCGGGTGT
>Ga0105051_10002054_pt1 | contig 26460 bp, 22 predicted proteins | sample FRY02_FD_78383 | JGI IMG/M metagenome (GOLD analysis project Ga0105051, IMG submission 78383) | Freshwater microbial communities from Lake Fryxell liftoff mats and glacier meltwater in Antarctica - FRY-02 (megahit assembly) | ecosystem: Environmental > Aquatic > Freshwater > Ice > Glacier... | reverse complement strand
CTTCCAAAGAAAAAAAATGGAGAGAATAAAGGTTTTGCATTTGTTGTCTATCAAACATTAAATGATGCAAAAAAAGCTCTTATTTTTTTCCAAAATACTAGAATCGATTCTCGTAATTTAAAAATAGCCTTACTGTATTAAAAGATACTATAGAGTTAAATTATTTAAGATATTTATTGTACGTTAAATTAAAGTTTTCTAAAAATTTATCTAATTAAATAAAATAATTTAAAATTTAATTGATTTTTATAAATCTTAATGCTTAGGAATAAAAATCTCAAAGAAAACGATATTTTTTTTAAAAGAAATAAATATGACAAACTAGTTCACGAAAACATTAATTCAATTTCAGGATTTTCATTCCCTTTTTCAACTGAAATTACAAAAGAAACTATTGATGAAAACTACATAATCTCCACAGGTTCATACCCATCTCAGGTTAAATGTTTTTCTCTAGAAAATTTAAATTTGAAATTCCAACGAAATTTTGATTCAGATATAACAGATTTTCAAATTCTTTCAAGTAACTGGGAAAAAATAGTGTTTTTACGTTCAGACAAAAGATTAGATTTTCATACAAAGTCAGGCTCTTATTATCAGATCAAAATTCCCAAAAAAGGCGTTGACCTAACTTTTAATAGGACAAAATTAATTTTATACATACCTAATATTCATAACTACGTTTCTGTATTTGATCTTAATGAGGGGAAATTTTTAAATGAAATTCAACTTAAAGGAGATACAGAAATAACATGTTCGGGGATTAGTCATTTTAATGGGCTTATTGCTTTAGGAACGAAAAATGGAAGAACTGAATTTTGGGATCCCCGCGCATTGAAAAAATCTATCGGGGAAATAGATAGTTTTAAATACCTAAAATATAAAAAAAAAAATGGAGTTAGTACATTAAGATTTAGTGATAAATCGGAACATTTATTTTTTTCAGGATTTAATTCTGGAGAAATTGTGGTGTATGATTTGCGATGTTTTTCACCTGTCATATCAAAGATAGTTGAACGTTTTAAACCTATTAAATCAATTAGAGCTAGTTATGATTCAAAATTTTTACTTGTTTCTAATTCAAATTCATTGAAATACTGGAGGCTATCAACTGGAAAAACAAAATTTTCCTTGAATTCGGAGATAAATATTCCACATTTGTTCTATAAAAAATTCTGGCATGATCTTTTTTTCATTAAATTCCAAAAACATTGGTATTAAATATTTTAAAATGCTTGGCTCAATTCCTGAATGGGCGAAAATTATTATTAAATAATAATTAGAGTTTTTAAAAAATCATATAATCTTTAAAGCATTTTTAAATCTATAATTTAGTATATTCTTTAAAAGTTGAATTAATTTGTAATTTTAAATATTCTTAGGTTATAAATATATTATTTCTTTTTAATTTAAAACGAACCATTAAAATTAATTGTAGTTCACTAAAGAATAATTTTTTATTTTAAATTATAATATTATAATTGAATTAAATAAAATATTAGTTGATAAAATTATAATGGCAATATTAAATTATTCTGATTTTCGATTGTTGTTTCCGTTCTATTATAACAAAAAGAGTAGCATTGAATATTTAAGATTCATAGAAGGGATTGATATCGTCATTTCAGATAAAAGAATGAAGAAGAAATCTAATCTAATTGATTCTTCAAATTTTTTTACCAAAAAAATCAACACTTCCACAAACTTGAGCCCAGTTAAAGGCAGAATGGGCTTAATATCTCTCATTAATTCACTACAAAAGCTTACTTCAGCTAAAAATTTATTAAAGTGTTATCCTCAAATGAGAGAAGATTTAATCGACATTGTACAATTCAAAGAAAAAGATAGAATTTTAATTCTTATAAAGGGTAAAAATATAGGAGATTTATTAATTTTTCCCTTCAGTCCGAAATTTTGGATAAAAAGTTGCACTAGTGTAATAATGTCTTGGCATAAAATCTAATTATATCAATTTTCAAAAAATTATTATATATCTTAATCAGTTGTATCTAAAAATTTTTTCAACATTTTTGTTCAGACTGGGATAACTGTTGTTATTCATCATATATTGTGTTTAATATCAATGTTTTTGATAACATAAAAGGTTGAGAATCTTATTTTTCTTTTTTCCTCCTTTTTTTATTTGAAAAACTCCAAGTTAGCTACAAACTGTATTTAATTAGAGTATTCTTATTCTATCTAATTAAATGTTTATAATTTTCAGTCTTTAAGATACTTAATATACAATATATTAATAATAAAAAAATCTGTGGAAAAATGAATTTTAAAAATTTTTTCCGACTACAAACCTTAATGAACAAATGAATGAATTATTCCTAGACTTATATTAAAAAAAACTATAACTCATAAAGAATGAAATATTCTAATATATTCCGTATTATTAAATATAATGATAGTTTTTAAGGACTGATAAATTTAAACAAAAAACAATGACGAAGTGTGTAGTATTATTTTACACTAATTTATTCTATTTTTTTTGATAAATCTAATCCTAAATTTTTTATCATTGTTTTTTTTTAATCTTAAAAAAATTTAATCATTTTTTTTTTACTAAAAAGTAAAATTTATATTGCCTATAATTAATTAACTAAACTCAATCAATAGATAGGAGTTTATTATCTAATTTAAATTCAATTTAAATAATTTTATTAATATTTATAAATTAATATTATAAAAACGTTTTTATATTACTAGGTTAAATATTAATAAAATAATTATGACCACAAATTTAGAAAGAGGGAAAGTTGTTTCAGTAATCTATGGACCATCTATGGGAAATGTTGGTGTTGTAATAGATATTGTTGATGAAAAAAGATGTCTTATTGATGGTCCGTGTGGAAGACAAATCATTAATTTAAAAAGACTTGAACTAACTACCATTAAATTAGAAATACATAATAAAACCACTAGCAAAGATATTTATCACAAATTCTTAGAAAATAATATTTTAAAAACATGGTTCAGTACGTTCAAGGGAAAAAAACTACTGATGAAAACGTTTATAGGAAATTTTACAGACTTTGAACATTTTAAATTTATGATCGGAAAAAAAAATTTTAATAACATTGCTTATTTAAGGAAAAAGTAAAAACAAAATTATATATTTAAAACAAAGTAAATTTTAAATTTAATTATGAATATTTAATAAATAATTAATAATTTTTTTTGATTTTTATATAATTTCTACAAATTAAAAATTTTTGAGTTTTTTTTTAATATGTTATTTTTACTAGAAACTCCAGCGGGATATGCATTGTTCAAAAAAAAGTTAACAGAAGATGGTGTTGGTGAATTTGGATTATACTCGTTTTATGAATATAGCTCAAAAATCGAAGCATATAAATCAATAGAAAGTTTGAAGAATAAAAAACTTCCTAAAACACTTAAACAATTTCTAAAGAATAGTTCCAAACAAGAGCAATCATTGGTCGTCGGATGTATTGGTTTAAAAAAAGAATTGATTCGAAAATTAGGGCCATTTTTTAAAAAAATTTTAACCAAAAAAAAAGTTTTCAGAGATCTACATCAAAAAATAGATAAAACAGATCTTTTAAATATATTTTTTGAAAAAAAAAAAATTTTAACGTTGACACATACAATTTATAATCGAAAACTTAAATTTACTGGCTTTAAAATTGATAAAATCGTTATATATACTATTCGATTAATAGATGAACTAGAAAAAGAATTAAACATTTATTCTCAACGTTTGAAGGAATGGTATAGTTGGCATTTTCCCGAATTATTTTCAATTATATCTGACATTTCAACTACTGCTAAAGTTATTTCAAGAATTGAGACTAGAGAAAAGTTAGATGTCACTGAATTATCAGATATTCTCCCAAAATTTCTTATTGATAAATTATTGGAAGCTTCTGAGATATCACTTGGAGTAAGAATTCATGAAGATGATTTAGCTTGTATATTATCTCTTTGTAGTCAAATCATATCCTTTTATAATTTTAAAAACGAACTACAAAACTATTTAAAAAATCGAATGTACCTAATAGCTCCAAATTTAACCGCAATTACAGGAGAGAAAGTAGGTGCTAGATTGATTTTACATGCCGGAGCTTTGTTAAATTTAGCTAAATGTCATGCATCAAAAGTTCAAATTTTTGGTGCAGAAAAGGCTCTATTTAGAGCTATGAAGTCAAAAACTAATACTCCAAAATACGGGCTTATATTTAATATAAATTGTATTAGTAAAGCCAATAAAAAAATTAAAGGTAAGATAAGTAGGATTCTTTCCGCAAAAATAGTATTAACAGCCAGAATTGATGCCTTAGGTGAATTTACATATGGAGGATCCATAGGAATAAAACAAAAGTTGGCCATCGAGAATAAAATCAAACAACTCAATTCTTTTCTTGAAAAAGCATCATTATAAAAAATAAGGTGATCAAATCCTAATTAAAATTAATCTTGGGATCGGGTACTTTCAAAAAATCATTTTTATTTATTTATCTAATAGTGATTTAAGATTTAAATACATTTTCTATTTTTAACTATTAATGTTATTAAAATCATATAATATCATTAATTTTGAAAATATTGAAAGAAAATCGAAGTTAAAAACCGACAAATGGCTTTATTGGTTGAAAAAAAAAAACATTTTAACAAAGCATACATTTGATACAATTAGTTTCTCAGGATCAACACTTTTCAGATTAATCGAATTCAATTTTACCCATATGACCAAAATTCAGAGTATAGGTATTCCTTTTCAATTATCTGGATTCGACATTCTAGGTTCTGCTCAAACCGGATCAGGCAAAACTTTGGCCTTTGCTGTACCAATAATCGAATTTATTTTTACAGTTAAATGGTCATCCAGTAATGGAACAGCTGCCATAGTTATTTCACCTACAAGAGAGTTGACAATTCAAACCTATCATGTTTTTCGTGATTTATTGCACTATCATAACCATTCACACGGAATTATAATGGGGGGAGCAAATCGAAAAACAGAAATCGAAAAATTAAAAAAAGGGCAGGAAATTTTAATTACAACACCAGGTAGATTGTTAGATCATCTAAAATCAACCATTGAATTTAAATTTAATAACTTACAACAAATTATCGTTGATGAAGCGGATAGGTGCCTTGAAGTAGGTTTCGAGGAAGAATTGAATGAAATATTTAAAATTTTACCAAAAAAAAAACAAACTATTATGTTTACAGCAACGCAAGATAAGCAAGCTACTATTATTTCATCATTTTCTTTCAGAAAAAAACCAATTTATATTAATATTGAAAACGATATGTCTGTAAATATGTTTAAAAATATTATTCATGGATTCAATGTTTGTCAAATCGAGGACAAACTTTCAGTATTAATCACGTTAATAAAACGGAACATGAAAAAAAAGATGATAATTTTTTTTAGTTCTTGTAATGAAGTTAAATTTTATTATTCCATATTTAAACTATTAAATATTGAGATTATAGAATTACATGGAAAACAAAAGCAATCCAAACGGATATCTGCTTTTTTTTCTTTCTGTAGATCTAATAACTCAATCTTGTTTTCAACAGATTTAGCCTCAAGGGGGCTAGATATTCCTGCTGTTGATTGGATTGTTCAATTTAGCCCTCCTTTAGATCCAAAGGAATATATTCATAGAGCTGGGAGAACAGGTAGAGGTGTAAATGGAATCGGAAAAGCAATAATTTTCTTACTTCCCTCTGAAATAGGATTTTTAAAATATTTAAAAAAAGAAAAACTTGAAATGAATGAATTCAAATTTCCTAAATTCGGTGCTTTACAGATTAGAATGAAAATCGAAAATCTTGTAAAAAAAAACCTTTATTTAGAAAAATTATCCAAGGATGCTCTAAAAAGTTATATACATTCTTACAACAATTATTCGTTGAAAGAAATTTTTGATTTGAAAAAAATTAACAAATCCCTTCTTTTTAAAAGCTTTGGAATTTCAAATTTGAAAAAAACTATATTTTGAATTTAAACTATTAATAAAAGAAAATTTATTTTTATATTGTTAATTCATACAAAAAATAAAAAAAAATTAATAAAAAAATTTTGTGTATAAAAATTTAAGTGTTTTTGTAAAAATTAAATGGTAGTTGTGTAAGTATAAATATAAAGATTAAATATTAGAATTTTAAATGATAATTTATTTTAATAACAAAATAAGATCTCAAATATGTTCTTTTTCAGGTTTTAAAATTTATCCTGGCCATGGTTCTGTATTTTCTCGATCTGATGGAAAATTGTTGAATTTTTTAAACCATAAATGCATGAAATACTATAAAAATAAAATTAAGGCAATTAAGGTAGCCTGGACTCTTCTCTATAAAAAAATTAATGGAAATAGAAAATAACCTTCGTATTATCTTTGCATTAATAAAACCGTGACGGGAATCGAACCCGCAATCTCCAGATTCGAAGTCTGATGCCTTATCCTTTGGGCCACACGATCTTCATTAACTATTTTAAGTATTTTTTAAATAAAAAATCATTTCTACTTTCCAAAAATTTAGACTGACATTCTTTTGAAGTTTGATCACAATTATTTTTTAAAAAATTTTGACTAAAATAAATTGGTTTATGTTCTTTAAGCTTTTTTTCTTGAATATTCTGTTTTTTTCTTTTTAATTCTAATGGAATAAATTTATCCCATGACTTTCCTTTTAAAGTTTTACTTTTCAAAAGTTTCCTTTTTATTACTAAATTTCTTATATGCATAAAAGGGTGAATATTTTTCATACAATCTTCGATAATTTTTCTACAAGATTTGATATTTTTAAAATTTCCAATACAAGACACAGTATTACCTTGTATCAAAATATAAGATTTTGTTAACAATTCAATTACTTTAATTGTTGAACCATTATTACCAATAATTCTTTTTCTCCTGTTTAAAAAAATCTTTTTTTTTTCTGTAAAACCAGATATTTTTACAATATCACAAAAAATATTTTCATTAAAAATTTTGGTAGCTTGGTGAATAGGCACCCCTCTTGAAAGAAGTTTTAAAAAGTCTCGTGCATTTATTATTGAATACGGGTCAATTGTTTTATCTGATGTAGAAATTTCAATTAAACTTTTTTTCAAGTTAAAAATAGTTATAATATTGTGAAATCTTAATATTCTTTGAATGATATACCATTTCTCGGACAATTTTTTTTCCTGATATTTTGGAAAAATTATAGAAAATTTACTATCAATAACAATCGGTGTTTTAGTTTGAGAAAAAAACGTATCTTCAAAATATTCTCTAATATTCAATTTCATTTTTTAAATTATTATAACTGGTAATTATGGTATTATCGCATAATAATTTATTTTAAAAATCGCTCATATAAAGAGTACTTAAAATTGAAGCTGAATCTTAAATTAAGAATATTTTTTTAAAAAAATAAAATAATACATATAAGTAGGCTTAGATACACCAATCTTATAATCGACACATTTAACAAATGACTCACCTTTTATTTTTTATTTAAAATTAGAATTTAAAAAAAGTATACAACCAAAAATATTTATAAAATTCTGGAAATATTAAATTAAGGGTAATTAATTGCTTTTAATAGTTCACTTTTTTCCTAAAGAACTTAAAGATTAAGTTATTACCTTTTTCTCCTATCTTGGGAAATAGGATTAATTTGATAAAATTAAGTAAAGCTACCTATTTTGTTAGTATGTTTTATATTATTAAGGCCTTAAGTCTTATATTGATATTTTAGAAAATTTGTAAATGTTTATTTATAAATCTAAAATATTATTGATATGAATAATAATAATTTAATCAATGTTAAATATAAGGATAAAAAATTAATTATCTATCTTATTAGGCAAAAGTTGTAAAAAATATGACTTAGTTAATCCTTAAACTATAATATAGTCTGATGTAACATATTAAACTTACACTATTCTCAAATATTTAACCATCTTCCCCTTTAAAAATAATTCTTTTGTTTCTCGGAAGGATGTACCAACCTTATCTGTTAGTATTGAATTTTCCATAAATACATTTAATTGAGCATCGAACTTCATCAATTTTCCATTACATGTTAATCCTTTTCTACATTCTATCAAAATTGAACTATTCATTAACTCCTTCAAAAAATTATCCTGAACGCGAAAAAATAATGCCATAATTATACATAAGAAGCCTCGGGTGTTTTATGCTTATTGAAAACTCAACAAGAATTGATAATTTACAATTAGAAATGAACACAGTTGATATATTATTTTGGATTAGGGAGTTTATAAAGATATTCATAAAAAAATTTAGTCATAATTTTCCCAAAAAAGTAACAAAAAATAATTTTAAAATAAAAAAAGAATATTATAAAAAATTAAAAAATATGATTCCGGTGATTTTTAGTAATTTTAGTTTTTTTCACCCTATGCTACTCGGGAATAAGCCATGGGTTATTTTTTGGTTATTGAATTCTCTTGATATAGTTTGTTTTAATTTAAGAAAAAAATTCAGTTTAAAAAGGACCAGGCGAATTTTTATATCTTTGTCCAATTTAAATTTATCAAAGATATGTAAAAATCCTACGGTATCATTATTTATTATTTATTCTACAATTCTTTATTCAATTTTAAAATTTAATGTAGACTACAACTCTAGCAAAATTTATTCCATTAAATCAACGTATTATTTTATTAGATCACTACTTAATAAATCATTGTCAGCTAGAAACTCTGAAATAAGTGACTGTGACAGTAGAAATATTTATTGTATTTTTAATATTACATCTTTATTCGGTACCTTAACGATAGATCTAGAAACTTTATGCATGAGAAAACTACGACAGTTATCGATTACATCAGAAGGTTTTTCTACAAAAAATTTTAGTGGGGCCCACGGGGCTCTCACCTATTGTTGTTTTGGAGCTTTATCTTTTTTAATTATTAAAAAAGATGAAATCAAAATTTCTTCTAATGTTAAAAAATGGTTGACAAATAGACAAAATTTGTTTATGTTTGGTTTATCTGGGAAGATATCCAAAATTCCAGATTCCTGCTATAATTTCTGGATTGGAGCAAGTTTAGTAATAATGAATTTGAAATTAAACGAAAAGTTAGAAAATAGTTTTATTTTTAGTAATGATAAAATATCGAACTATTTTTCCGATAGGTGTGGAAAAGTGACTGATTTTTATCATATTTGCTATTCTATCTGTGGATTTTCTATTCTTAATTTTTTAATAATTTATAAAACTAATTCAATAAAAAAAAACTTATTAACTGATAGAGATTTTTTTTTCAGGAATTTAGCGAAAATAAATCCCCTATTTAGTATTAGGGAATCTAGGGTAATTCACTTTGTATCATGCAATAAATAGATAAAATTAAACCTTATTTGTATAACAAAATCAACAAAATTGATAATAAAATTAAATTCTTAAATTAATAACCTTTGTCTTTTTTTCATATTTATAAATAAAAAAAAGGTGATTAATAATTGGAATCATATTGTTTCTTAATGTTATGATCAATAACTTAGATTTTTTAATTATACTTTTTAATTTAAATGAAAGCTTTTTCGCATTTTTAAAATCTAATGCAGCATCAATTACATCAAATATATACAAATTTGGTTGTTAAAAAAATGAATTGACAGAATTAAACAAAACGAAATAATTGATTTCTGGCCACCAGATTGTTGAATAGAAATAATGTTATTTTTTCTGAAAATGATTACAGTCAGTACCTTCAAAAAAATATTTGAATTATCAATGGAGGTTATCCCCAAACACCCATTTGTTGGAAAGTTAAAATATTCTTCCTTAATAATCTTATTTATAATTTGTAAATAACATTGACCTTCTATATTTATTAATATACTAAAATTTTTAGAAATTAATAAATTTAATTTAATTTTCAATTTTTTGGTCTTTAAAATCCATTTTTTTTTTCAAAATATATTTTTTTAAAGAAATTTTTCAAAATATCCTAAATATTATTTGTATCAAATTCCAATATTATTGTTAAAAAGAAAAAAAAAAACTTCTTTTTGGAAAAACGTAGTTTATAATTGTTCCTAACTATTAACTTTTAAATATAATTGAATCTAACTTGAAAAACTTCCTGATTGTTTGGTTGAATACTATTTATTTTAAAAAAAAATGTTGATCCGGTAAACTTTTAAAAAATTGGAAATACTTTAAAATTAAATTTTTATTATTTTTTAGACGAAAATTAAGAATAACCTCAGTGCACATTAATATTAAATTCTTTTCGATAAATTTCATTATTTCTTTATTTTTCAATTTGTTATATTTTAAATATAAATAAAAAAATAAAATAAATGAATTGTTTTTTAAAAAATTTGTCGAAGCTAAACAAATAAAAATAATATCTAGTTTTTGTAAAAACCAAGTGCAATTTTTTAAAAATTAAATTTTCTCGTTTTTTTTTCTTTTTGAAAAAACTTTCTAAAATCATCACTTTAGAATGGTAAACCATATTTTTCCTACAATTTCTTTGAACATTTTATTAACATATTTTTTATAATCTAATTTTGGGTCATAATGCTGGATTTTAGAGAAAAAATGTAATTGAGGAAAAAATAGAAAAAAATCTAATTTAATTGGAAAAAAAATCACAAGTCTATCTTTATGAAATATTTCCTGTTTTATACACCTTATAATAACTGCAATTCTACTCTGGACAATAAACCATAAACTATTTTTTTTTGAAGTTTGAAAGAAAAACGAACTTATTTGAAGAATTTTATTTTTAAAGAATTTACGATTTTTAGAATAATCACTGATACCTGTAGAAGTTGAATTGATTGATTTTAAAGAAATATCTTATAAGAACATTTATTTTTATCCTTTTTTTATTTTTATTTTAATCAAATTTTTTAAAGATTTTTTAAATATATCAACAAATCGACTATTAAAACTCGGATTCTAGTTTTGATTTCTCTTGATTAATTTAAAAAAGTATAATAGACTATTTTTGAGATTTAAAAAGTTAAAATAATAGCGCAGAAAAACTACCAAATTTTTAATTGTGTGGTTATTTTTTTTAAATATATAATTTTTAAATATATAATTTTTACGAATTGTTAAGTCGAAATATAAGTTTCTTTTAAAAATTGTTAAAAAGTTTTCATGTAATTTCAAAAAAAATAATTTTAAGTGTAAAAATTCATTTTTTTCTCTAAATGTATATTCTCAACTTTTATAGCTATAAGTTGTTTTGTATCACGAAATAAAATATTTCTTTGTTTTGAAATATTTCGGAAAAAACTTAATCTTGAAAAAAAAAATTTTCGATCTGTAAACAAGAAAAAATCTAATTTGTTTAAATGGAGTTTTGAATTTTTTGTAGTAATAGTTTTTTCTGTATAACATAGTAAGTCTATAGGTGTTTTTAAATTCAAAAAAAAAACTTTTAGATTTCCAATTTTTTTTTTTTTTTATATTCTATTTTTTTTCAATGTTTTCGCACAATTCAAATTTTTTTTCTACTTTTTTTATTGAACTACAAGGTTTTATTATATTCAAATTTAGATTACTAGATAATATTAACTTTGAACGATTATAATTGGTTTTAAAATTTTGATTTTTCTCAAAAGTTTATCTTTATCATAAAATAAGTCTATTTCTTTGAATTTTTCTCTAACCTTCATTTTATAACTATATTTTCTGTTTTTACAATGTTATTTATAAAATCTAAAGGCTGATGTGTATACATATACTTTCACGTAACTCTTAGCATTTAATACATTAATTATATTGTGGTTATAGAATGTAATGAAAAAATCTTTTGATAAATTAAAGGTGCAATTTTCCCTTTTTTAATAGAAATTTATTAAAAAAAATTAAATATACCATAATTTTGTTAATTATTAGTTTTTGTCGAAATTTTGAATAATCATTTTTAAGTTTTTAAGTTTTTTTGGAAAATATATGTATAATATATTGTCCAACAAAGTTTTGGAAATATTTAATTTTTCAAACAAAAATTTGAGTATTAGTTGTACAATAGAAACACTCAAATTCTTAATGGTACAAATATTTAAGAAACTAGAAATTTTAAATTTTTTAATTGTTAGTAAATTAGCCTAAAACTAAAAAATGTATTTTTTATCCTTAAAAAAATAAATGCTCGGCTCTTTAAAATTATTAAAAAAATTTCATTTATGAAAAAAATTTTAAAAATATCTTTTTTTCTTTGAAAAATTAATCTTTCTTATAATTACGAAATCTTTTTTTTTTAAAATTTTTAATATATACATATGAAACAATTTAATAACAAAATCAAAATCGTTTGAATTGTTTAGATTTTAGAGCAAAAAATTGGAATAATTTGAGGTTCTTGAGATTTCTTCAATAAATTCAATAACCCTCATCTGTTTTTTAAGTTTTCCATTTAATTTCATCTTTAATAACTTTCAATTTCTCATAGTTTAATAGAGAAAATTCCCCCTCGAATGGAAATTTTTAAAAAAAAAAAAAACTGTTCAAAAAAAAATTCGATTCCCAATCTTTAAATACTTTTCTTGTTATGGATATTTCCCACAATTGTTTAAGTAAATTATTTAAAATATTTCTTTCTTGAAGCAAAAAAATTGAAGACGATGTAAATAGGTTATTCTCTAATTTATTAATTGTAATCAACTCTTTTAGATTCTTTAACCTTAAATCACAAACTTCCCCTCGAAAGGTGAATGATAATGTATCTAAAACATTAGATTTCCTACTTCTATTAGGGCTAAATCAGTGTGTTAAGATAGTGATGAAAGAGATCTACTTCTATTGGACCCTCAAATGATTTAAAATTTTTTAATTTTATGCTTTTTATAAAAATTTTTTTAACATACTTTATAAAAAAGACTAATTTTCAATATATAAAATAACTATGTGTTTAATCTAATTTTTCTAACATTTATAATTATATTATCCCTTAAAATTTTAAGACTTTTTTTTGAATTATTGTTTAGCTTTTTTGACACTTTAAAATTTAATCGAAAAAAACCTCGGTATCTTTGCCAATAAATATTATAAGGAATTTTATTTGAAAGTTCCTTGTTTAAAATTAATGATGTTTCGTTAGCCCAACAACGTGAAACATTTGATAGTTTGTACCCACCACCCCCGAGTATTAATAAGGGCAGTCTGGTTTTTTTTAAAAAATCTACACAATGTCCATGTCCTTTTATTGATAAATTAAATTTACCTAAGGGATCCTTCGATAAAGAATCTGCACCTGTTTGAAAAACTATTACATTAGGTTGAAATCTATGAAGAATTTCAATAAGAATTGGCTTGAAGATGTTTGTAAAAGATTGATCGTTTAATCCTGGGTTTAATGGAAAATTAAAAGAATAGAATTTCCCCCCGATACTACCTCCGTTATTTTGACATCCTGTCTCAGGAAAAAATAACTTTTGAAAATTATGAAAAGATAAACATAACACTCTTTTTGATAAAATAAAAGCTTCTTCTACACCATCTCCATGATGCGCGTCAATATCTATGTATAAGATTTTTTTGAATGTCTTTAATAGTTCTAAAATTGAAATTATGATATCGTTAACATAGCAAAACCCAGACGACTCGTTATTTTTTGCATGATGGAATCCCCCTGACCAATTTACAACAACCTCAGTTTTTTCTTTAGATAGTTCTATAGCCCCTGAGTAACTAGCTTTCGAGTATAACTGCACAAACTGTGCAATCCCTGAAAATATTGGACAATCATCACCATTATTTATAGGAAAATAATTTTTTATGTTCACTGACTTTTTAAAATTGTTTTTATAGTTTAAAGTATTTAAATACTCGCTCTCATGAAAATTTTTCAATTCATCATTAGAAACACTTGATCCTTTTTTTATATTCATATACTTATTCAACCCATACGATTTTACAAGTTCATGGACCATATTTATTCGTAGAGGTTTCATGGGATGACCAAATGAAAAAACAAAATTTCCGAATCTATGGTCAAAATAATACGAAATTATTCCCCCATTCATTTAAAATAAAAAATATTAAGTTTAAAAAATTATATTAAATAGTTATTTACGCTATTTTCCTAAATTTTTTATTTTTTTCTGTGAAATCATATTTGATTTTTTTTGAATAAAGGAAAATGAAAGGAATTTATTAATAATTGTAGGTAAAAACTGAATTATTCTTGATAATATACACTGAATTTATGTTCTGGAATTATTGTTGATCCAATATATCAGCATCCTGTAAAAATTATAAAGTAAAATTTTCTAAGTTAAAAAAAAAACTCCAATTGATTTAATTGATTTGATTAATTTGCAAAAAGAAAATTATCAATTATACCCATTTAAATTTTAAAATTCACAACACTGATTCCTTTTCAACTAATTTTAAAAATTTTAAAAAAATCATCTGTGAAAAGTTCTTTATGACAAAATTTACTTTTGTGATTAAATAAATTATTTTTAATATTTTAAGCATAATTCATTTGGTTTTATTAAATGTCAATTAATTCATATTTTTTAAATATATTAGGTTTTTAATAATATTTCAATTATGTCAAAAAACTTCATTTGTAATATGTATAACCTGTCCTAATATTATTTATGGAACCAATTAAAAAAATAAGTCATTTACTTGAATTTTATGGAGTTGAATGTGACCATTGTGTTGATATGGAACCTTTAATGGAACAAATAGAAAGGGATTCTGGTCTTCCAATTAGGAGATTCGAGGTATGGTATAATGATGAAAATCTTAGATTATTACAAAAACTAGATAAAGGTGGGTCGTGTGGAGGCGTTCCTTTTTTTTATAATAAAAAAACTCGTTCATGGATTTGTGGAGCTACTACCTATCCTAATTTAAAGGCATGGGCATTAGGAAAACCTCACGAGAGGTTTTTGCCTCCTCCAAGAGACGAAACTGAATATATTCAAGGTGTTCGAGGTTGGTTCGATAGACTTAGAGAAGAGGGAATTAAAAGAATGCAACAAAGAACAGATTCTCAAACTGCTTTGAAAAATTAAAAATAAAATAAAAGTTTCTAGAAAAAATTTAAATAATGTAAATGATTTTTTAACAAAATTTCATATGAAATATTAAAATTCTCCAAAGAGAAAATTTTTGTTTTTTAAATTTAATTTTGGAGTTATATTCATCGATTGTAATTCTTGAAATAATAATTTACATGCATAAGGGAGTTTTATTTTTACATTTTGATTACTCAAATCTTCGGAAGCCATGAACCCTGTGTAATAATCAAAATTTGCAAGAAATACATCAGAAGAGAGCATCAATCGTTCAGTCAAAAGTTCTGAGCATCCAAAACCAACTACACAATCTCTTTCCATTTCTCCAAAACGAAGGCCACCTCCTTTACTTCTTCCTTCTATTGGTTGTCTGGTTAGACAGGAACGGTTTCCTCGTGATCGGGCATGGATTTTATCTTTGACCATGTGTTTTAACCTTTGATAATGTACTGGTCCGCAAAATACTTCTTGTTGTAATGGTTCTCCTGTTAGGCCACAGATAAAAAACTCTTTCCCGTCTGAAGAAAGACCTATATTCCGCAAGATAGTATTAAATTCTGAGATGTTTTTACCACAAAATGCTGTACCATTGAAAAAATTTCCTCGCAACAGTGAATTTTTCCCACTAATTAATTCTATTAATTTACCAATTGTCATTCGACTAGGAAAACCGTGAGGATTCATAATAAGATCTGGTATCATACCGTTTACTGAAAATGGGAGATTTTCTTGTGGACATATTAACCCGCAAACCCCTTTTTGGCCATGCCTTGAAGAAAATTTATCACCAACTTCTGGTTTCCGTGTTTGTCTAAGAATAAGTTTTATAAAATGAGAACCATTTAGGTCAGTTGTATAAACTACATGGTTCAACATCCAGTTACTCTTGACTTTATATTGGATTTTTTTATCATTTTCTTTTGTTGGTTTTATACTTTCCAAATCTTTTTTTTTTACATTCTCAACTCCTGTTTCTTTTTTTTTGTAGTCTAACCCAGGACTTTTGTTTTCCCAGCAATTATATATTTCTTCCATGTATCCTTTATTTTTCATCATCTCAATGTCTCTAAATATAATTTTGTGCTTTCGCACAAGAGTTGTTCTTGAAAATCCTCTTGAAATACTTTCCTTATTCAAAACAATAGAATCTTCCAAATCATATCCACTAAAAGACATAACGCACACATAAGTATTCGTACCTGTTGGTAATTTATCGATCCCTAGAAGATTAAGAGTTTTTGTTTTAACCAAAGATTTTTGAGGGTAAGTTAAAATAGAAAGTAGTGTATCGGTTCTATAATTTTGATTAAAAGATACTGTTCCAGAGGATTGTTTACCCATAGCACACTGATAAGTATTTCGCGGAGATTGATTGTGATTACATAATGGAATTGTTGATGCACACAGACCTAAAATTATTAATGGAGAAAATTCCATATGTGTAGTTTCTGCGTTTATTTTTTCTTTTGTGGACACAATTAAAGCATTGTTCTCTTCATTGGTATCCAAAAATTCAATTATTCCATCTCTAAGAAAATCTTTCCAGTAAAACCCAGTTTCTTTGATCACAGAAACTTCCTTTTCTTTTAAACCTATTTTACCAGAATTTACTGCAATAAAAGGTCTACATATCCTTCCAGAATCTGTAGTAATATAGACAGTTTTCAAAAGGCTGTTCCAAAAAATAGAAGTATATTTTCCAATTAACCCACTTCTTCTCAAGAATCGGAAGGTATATAAGAATTTAGGAGGATAGGGATGGAACCCCACAATATTTCCATTAATAAATACTGTTGCAAGCTTTATATTTTTTAGTGAAAGCTCGGAATTAAGAAAATTTATTTCACAAACTCCTAAGTTGTGGATAAACCACTTTACAAAATATGAATTCTCTTTTGTGGAAACATGAGCTAAAAGTGTTAAACTTTTAACCAAACCACAAGATTCTCCTTCTGGAGTATCAGATGGACAAATCGACCCCCATTGAGAAGAATGTAAGGCTCTGGGTCCAACTCCTCTTCTTGTTTTCTCACAGCTGGAAATTATTTTTGTTAGATTACTCAAGCAACTTAATTGATTAGCTCTAGAAATTGCTTGTGTAATACCACTTCTTTCAACCCTATACTTTTTTATTGACCAGTTTCCTGTGATAAAAGCCATTTCGATACCATTCGAAATAATATCAGATCTGAAACTTTTGTTTAAATCAAAAAAATATTCTTTTTTTTTTTTTTCAGTATAAAATGTTAATTGTTTTTTAAATTCTCTATTTGCTCTTGTAAATAGATCATCAAACAAGATTCCAATTAAATCTCCAGCTAATTCGACCCTTTTATTTCCATAATAATCTTTTACGTCCGTATAATTTGGTCTATTCATTGCAATAAACAATCTCCTTGTCATTACACTTAAAAAGACACCTTTATCATAATCAACAATATTATTTTGCTTTTCACTAGTTATATTTACCAAAATATTTTCATTAAAAAGTTTGGTTATAATGTCTTTGTTTTTAAATGAAGATTCTTTTTTATATGATATAAGATTGATACTAGTTTTTTTCAAAAATCGATCATCAATTCTTTTTATTAAATAAGAACTAGCCTGTTCTTTTGTTAATATTTTAACCCATTCGCTGTCTTGAAAACTAGATTTTAATAAAGTTTCCAGCTCTCTACCAATCAATTGGATTAAATCATTATTGTCACCAAATTTAAAATATCTAAATATTACAATCAGTGGGATATCTTCGATAAAAATTTTGTGCCTAAAAAAAAGTTTCCTTTTTTTAAGAACTAATATATTTTTTAATTTAAATAAATTACCGTTTGTTATTATGATCGCACATGGGCATTTACAAGAATCACTCTCAATAAATATACGATTTATTGTCAATTGTTCTTGGATTAGAATTATTTTTTCGGTTCCTCTAATTATAAAATATCCACCTGGGTCTACAGAACATTCTTTTAAACTTTCAAAAAAAATTCCTGTTTTCCCAGATAGAATACAGTTTTTACTTTGTAACATGAGAGGAATTTTACAAAGATTAAAATTAGTAAATGAAAAAATTTTTCCCAATATTTTAAATTTTAAATTCACATAAAGTTGACTAGAATATGTTATATCTCTTTGCCGACATTCAGTAGGAGTTATTGTATATTCAAAATTCTTCTTTAAAAATACAGCATTTTGAACCTTAATTGAGCTGTAACTTATTTTGGAGATAGATTTAGGAGAAAAAAATTCAAGAGTTTTATTGTTCAGTATTTTTTTAAGGTCTGATTTAATGAAAAAATCAAATGATTCTATTTGTTGCCAAATAATTCCTTTACTAAATAAATAATCATAAATAAAATCAAACATTTATTTTATTGCGGTATTGGCTCAGTTGGTAGAAAAACCTACAGCGTAGGTCTCATATTTGAGAGATCCTAAGGTCGTGAGTTCGAGATATGGATGTCTCATGTACCGCAAAAGTATTCGCATGCAATGGGCGAATTATTTAATTTCAAACTTTAGCTTAAAACAAATAATCTCAATTATTTGTTTTACATGACAATTTTTCAATTATTAGATTTACGGCTTTTTCAAAAGATAAGGGTATTCCAGTTTCATTAAAGTTTTTTCTAATGAATTTTTTACACAAAGATCTCCATCTATTATAAGTTTTGTGTGAAGGAATACCTTTTAAAATGTTATTCCATTTTATTTCAGTTTCATCGCTAATATGCGACGATGAAATGGATTTAAGTAAATTAAAACTATCTATTATTGTAAGTTTAAGTTTAGATCCAGGGCTAAAAAATCTTGCCCATTCGTTCCTACACTGTAAATAACTTCTAGAGCCAATTTTTTCTGCTAAAAAAGTCCATTTTATAATTTTCTCGGTCCCACTTTTTTTTATTTTCTCGTGATTTGCTTGAAAAGTTACAAGTTGTATAAGCTTACATCTCTCTTCTTGAGTCCATTTTCCTTTTTTTCTATTATCTCCATTTTTTAAAGCATCTCTCCATTTATCATAACACGCACTAGGTAGTCTATTTAAAAGGGTACCAATTTTGGTCCAGCTTTTTCCGTAAATTTTTACATATTCATTTAATTTCGTTAAATCTCCAGAGCTCCATTTACCTTTATAGTTTTTTGTAGACAAGCGTCTTCGGGCATGATCGTATACAGATTCAACTGATCTATGTGGAATATGAACAGCCACTTTACTCCAAAAATTCTTCGGTAGTTTTTTTCTTTCCATTGAAAACAATCTTTTTCCATTTTCCATTTTAAGACATACACCTTCTTGTTTTAATACAAATTTTAATGCAAATTCAACAAGTAACGTTTCTGATCTACTAAATGGACCTTTTTTGTATTCGGGTTTTGGAAAACTTTCGTTTCCATTAGTTGAGGTGTTTATAATTATTAATGGTATTTTTTGTTGAAAATTGACCATTTTTTTATAATAAAATACTTAAAAATTATTAATAATATCTAAATACCAATATTAAAATTCGAATAATATTTAAAAAATTTGTCAATTCTTTCTGTAGTAGACAGACCCTCATTTTTTATCATTTTTTGTTCAACAATAGTTTCTATTTTTGATTCGAACTCACCATTCCTAGAATCATAAATCTGCCTTATATTTAAAAAAACACCATAATCTTTTTTTGATCCAAAAAAATTTCTGGATATAAAATTATTATTGGAGTAATTTCCAATTTCTATTAAACTAAGAAAAGAATATTGAACTAAATTTAATCTCTGCCATAGAATGTAAATTTTCCTAAATTTGCTTAAAAATATTAGTCTGGTTTGTATTTTTAAAACAAATCTACTGTAATGATTATCAATATTTATTTTGAATAATATTCCACCCGATAGACCAAAAAAAATAGACTTTATTCCTAAATCACAACTTATTTTATACTCTTCTATTACACCTAAATCTTGAAAAAAACTTTCTATAAATATATTGCGTTTATTTTTCATTTCATTTAAGATAATTGAATTATTTAAATTTTTAATAACCCCCAAAAGAATTGAATACGATGAAAAAAGACAGATTATACCACTAGGAGAAGAATCTGAAATCTGTAATAATATTGATATAACTTTCCTTGATAGAAAAAAATCTTCTTGAGAAAATACTTTTGATTTTTCTTTGTTGGAACTTTTCCCCAAAATCATTTCTTGGTAAGAGACAAAACATTTTTTGAAAACAAGCCTTAAATTTCCATAATAAATTTGGCTTTGATCGAAAACAGACGAACCTGAAAATAAAAAAGAATTCTGAGTTGTAAAAACCAAAAAACTGATAGTATTTTCAAATATCAGTCTTGAAAATAAAGGGATTTCAAAACAACATAGAAATAAAATTGAATCCACCAACAAATTTTTTGTTGTTGTGGAGCTTACTGTCACTAACCTAAAATTTTCATTTGTACATTCCAGTAAAATCCCAAATTTTAATAAAAACCATGTTAAATATTTAAGGCAATTCAAATGACGTAAATTAATAAGATTGGTATTAAACGCCAGTAACATTATATAATCATTAAAACTGCAAAAACATTTTGAGCTAATTTGATATTCTTTTAATTTATAAACAAGTACTCCGAAAAATTGGTCTAGTGATGTATTTATTTTGATCTTTTTCATCAAAATAGCTTTAATAAACTTAGAAATTTGAATTAAAATTGCAATTATTTTCAAGATTCTTGTTGAACTTAAATTTCTAGTAACAACTTTTCTCTTTTTATAGAATTTATAATCCTTAATTTTTTTTTCTTCAGTATCATTTATTTTATTATGATGAGATTTATTGATTTTTCTAGTTGGAGTTCTACATATTAAATAAAAAAACTTTTTAGATATTTTGTATAAAACCTTTTTTTTTAAATACAACAATCCTCTTATACAATCGTTAAGAACTAGTGAATTTAATTCTGAAACTGTTAAATTTGCCATAACGCTATCAAAATTTTTAACGCTATCCACTATAAGAAATGATGTTTTGAGAATTTTTTTGATATCAATACCAAGAATTTCCGCAGAAAAAAAATTTTCGAATTGTATTACTATTAAATGAGATTCGAAAAGTAATTCTCTAGAAAAATAAAAAGGGCAAATCTGTTTTTTAATAGCCTGCCTTCGAATATTTTTAATGTTCCATAAACCTGAAGTTTTCTTAAACTTTTTTTCCAAGAAATTTTTAAAGAAAGCACAGCCTTGATATATTTTTACTTTTTTTCCAAAATATTTGTTATTTTTATCTATTTTTAAAACTTTTTTTCTCCTTGGACAGGGTAAAATTAGACTAAGACATAAATCTTCTATTTCTTCATTTTTATAAACTTTTTTAAAATCAGCATGAATGCATAGTCGAGTTTTTTCTAAATACGGTGAAATCAAATAAGTACAGTTTTTATTGTTAAAATAATTTTCAGTAAAAGAATTAAAATTATTAAAATTACGAAATATTTTTTCATTTTCTAACACTGTTTCGTTTACATAAAGTAACCGAAATCGACTTTCTAAATTTAAATTGCATGATAGATAAAAACTAATTACAGTCACAGGTAAACCTATTGTAGGTGGAACTCCTATTACTCCATTACACTTTTTTTTCCACAATTTTTGTAAAATAAACATAACTTGTATTTGTTCGGGAGAAATTTCCTCAAAAGGGAAAAAAATTGTTTTATTTCCTATAGACAATTTCATTAAATTGGAGAAGGTGGGATTTAAAGTCAAGATTCGAACCCACGACTTTTTGCGTGCAAAGCAAACACGCTACCCCTGCGTTACATCCCCTATGTTTTTTAAAGTTTTGTTATATCAAAATATATTCATTCCTCCAAGATATTTCGGAGAAAATATAAATGCACACATTCTTTCTAATGTTATCGGAATTACCGAGGGAAAAAAAGTAAGTCCTTTTGGAACTGTTATTGTTGTGATAGCTTTTTTCCCTGCAATGTCTTTAGGGAAAATTTTACCTGGGTCATCATCTGCATTATTTCGTATTAGTTACGATGCTATTACATTTAGAGCTATGAAAGGTGAAATTCTGAATGTAATAGTAACTCAAATTACCAAATTTGGATTTTTTTCCGAAGCTGGCTTATTGGAAGTTTTTGTATCTAAAGAATTAATTCCTATTGATTATATTTATGATGAAAATTTCCAAAGTGGAGTTTGGTTTAATCACAAAAATTTAAAATTAAGCATTCGAGTAGGAAATCCATTGAAAATACGTATAGTTGGTCTAAGAAATGCTTCTGGAATAGGAATTAAATCATCCATAGGATCTATTCAAGCTATTGGAACAATGAGAGGGTTTGTTCAAACATCGGAAAACTACAAAAAAATAGGCATTAGTTTAGAAAAGTAAAGTCAATAATTAGTTGGGATTAAAATATCAGGTTAATTTGAATTTAAATATTTTTATTCTTATTAAAAAGTGTTTTCTATCATTTTCCCAAAATTTTTAAATTTAAATAGAGCAACAAGACTTCTTTTGTGCTTCGAATATTTATTCATTTTACCATGTACTTAGAATGATAATTTTATTAGAATTTGATTTATTTGGTTTTTTCTTAAAATTTATATCATCGTTACATATCTTACCAGTATTTAAGTGTGAAAATTCATTTTTAGGGAAACTTGGTTGTTTTAAAATAACAATACTTTTGTCATTTATGTTTTTGTTTAAAATTGTTTTTTGATCCTTAGTAAAATCTATGTGAACTAATTTTTTCTGAAAGCACTCAAAAATGTGCTTAAGGATGTACTTTATCGATGAAAAGACTTTTTTGGAAATGAAATTTCGAGATGATGATTTACCAAAAATAAGTGAATCTGTTTTTATTTTTAATAAGTAAGAATATATATTATTTACTATTCTATATCTAGTTTTAAGTGGGGGACTTTTTTTGTAATTCATTTCAGTAATATTGAAATCAGTGTTAAAGAATTTTAAAATAAGTGGTCTTATCTTCCATGATTTGCAATCAAAAGAATGTTTTGATCTTTTCATTAATGTTTTAAATTAATATTTCAAAAACATTTTATTGGCAATTTTTATTTTTATAATATTATAATAAATGAATTATATGAATTTATAATTTTTTTATGTTTTTATTACAAAATGTGATTGATTTTTCGGAATGGTAAATATACTGTTTTAATGTAATAAATTACAAAGCATTTTTATTTTAATTCTTTTAATTTTTATAGGACATGAAAGTGAAATTTAAGGCTATAATTAGTCATGCAATCTAAAAAGGAAACTTTTTCTAATTCCACTCCATAAAGGGCTAAGTTTATATATATTTTTTTCTAACTTAATTAATAAAGAAACAATTTCATATCATATGTATTGTGACATATTATTAAATTTGGCGATTGAAAAGATAAGAATAGATTTTGGAGATTTAATAGCTTCGCTTTTCAGAATAATCTCTGTTAACAACAATTGTTTTCTAAATCAACTAATTTTTTTACTTTCGCATGTTTCCTACAGATCAATTAGAGTGTCAGTGATAGTATTGTTTCAATATAATCTAATAATAATTGAAGATTATAAATGTAATCACATGGAAGAAATCCAATCGATTAAATTTTCTACAGTTTTATCTGAAGCAATATATCGAATTAGATACCCACGTTTTATTGCTCTAATTGAATATGACTATGGTTTCTACGGTGCTGCAATTTTAAGATCGTTATTATATTATGGACAACTTTATATCTCTATAATTTCAAAACATTCTTTATTTCATTCAAGTAAGATTTTAAAAAGAGTTGAAGATATTTTAATTCATATGGCTCGAGATTCACTTATTGTTCGTTCTACTTTTACCCACAATTCAAATTTTTTATCGGTTTCACTTATAGATAAAATGAATAGGAATATTTTAATTTCAAAGCCCCTATTTAAATCTAAATCTTCATCTTGGAAAGTTTTGACCACAAGGTTCAACTTTAGACTCAAACTGAATATCTTATTTTCTCTTTTGCAAGAATATCAAAACTTTCAAATAAAACATGTTATAAAATTTTATATGTCCAGACTATTGTCAACAAACATTATTTTTACATATGAAACTTGGATCTCTATTGATGGTATTTCAGATTTTTGTAAAGACGGATTAATACATTTACTATTAAATGATAAATTTATTGTGTCATCAATTGAAAATCTCTGTTTCATTGATCAGAGTATTAGTTTACAAGAATTTTTTTTTAAAGTTAACTTAAAAGAAATAGAGTTTTTTTTTCGCGAAAAATTGATTGAAAATCTTATTGTTAACCAATTTGGAAAAAAATTCGGAGTTATTTTTAATTTATTGTCAGGTAAAAAGATTTACGAAGAAAAGGAAATACTAGTCAAAAGTGGATTAAATAGAATTCAAACTAAAACGATTCTATACCATATGCATCGCTTGAGTTTCATTTTTCTAGAAGATTCCCAAGTTGACCCGATGATACCTAAAAATACACGATTTTGGAAAATAGACTTTACAACTATTTGTAGAAAATTTACTAATAATACAATAAAATGTCTTTATAATTTGTTAATACGATTAGAAAATTATTACACAATTATTAAAAAATTACAGGAAACCATAGATCAACCTTTATTTAATTCAAAAAGCAAAAAAATTAGCAGATTTTTTTACAGAATAAAAACCTTGCTTACTGGTATAATTAAACTTGATGAAATCTTAAATGTCCTTTATTTTTAAATCCGAAATTGATCTTCTTAAAAAAATTGAATTATTTGGTTTTTAAAATATTCTTGAAGTTGTAATTTAATTTTTTTTAATTTTAAAACCATTTATGATGAATTTGATATAATAAATGGTTTTCAACTATATAAAATTCAATCATAAAAAATTCTTTTTTTTATTTGAATCCAAGAAAGAAGTTAATACCCATTCAATCTTTTGCTTTTTTTGGCTTACACAATCAAGTGTTATTTTATAAGGTTGAAAATCAAAACTTGGACTTAATTTTTTGAGAACTACATTTCTTTGGCTATATCCGATCTTTTCATTCCAATAATGACCAAAAAGTATTGTACTTTTAAATCCACTGAACGTAACAATTCGTTTTGAATTTGAATTAGAAGAAGGAAATAAAGATCCTAAAACACTGGAAATTCTTGTTCCTAAACTTGAATTTAAATTATCAAATATGACTTTAGGTAAATTCTTGTTTTTTTTTAACCTTTTTTCATTTATATCAAATAAAACATTTGATAATGTAAAAAATAAACTAGGTCCAGATGGTAAATGTGAAATAACTAATGCTGAGGGGGAACCTCTATTCTCATATACAATGAGCAAATTTTTCACACCTTGGAGTAAACTAAAGGAAACAAGAGAACTTAAAAACTCTGAACCCCTATTTATCTTTTGAGAATAAGGAAAAATATTTTCCAATTCCTTTATAAATTTTAATAACCTTGGTGATGGTGATCTTGATGTCGTTATAAAAATCTTTTTCATTATTTAATTAAATAAATGATGGGAATGAATGGTATTTATATCTAAATTGAAAATTTAAGTAAAATTTTTAATATTTAATATTTGATAATTTTTTTATAAAGATCATTATGGATCCTGTAAATTTACAAATAAATCTAGAAAGAATAATTCAAGAGTTAATACCTAAAGATGTTAAAATAACCGAAGAAGCAATAGAATTTGTAAAGACATTATGTCAAGAATTGATTCAAAAAATCTCTTTTGAGTCTGGATTCTCACACTCTATTTCACTTAAAAATTTATTGACTCAAGATGACGTTTCAAAAATAATTGCTAAATCTGGTTTAAGTAGATACATTAATGAGTTGGATGAGGAAGTAAAAAGAAATCATAATGATGAAATCGAACTCGAAACTTTATCCAAAATATAAATTTATAACATAAAAGTAAAAAAAATTTATTTTTAAGAAAATCATCCCTCTATCATCTAAAATTAATCGACTTCTTCAATTTTAGGTCCTGCACTTTCATTATTATTTTCTTTATTTTGTGGGCCATTAAAGTTATCCATATTTGGAGCAGAGCCTTGTTGATAAAGTTTCGTTATTATAGGATTAGCCAAGTTTTTAAGATCATTTTCTTTTTCTTCATATTCTTCTTTTTCTAAATCTTCATTTTTTTCAATAAAAATTAAAATTTCGGCAATTTTTTTTTCTATTTCTGCTTTTTCATTTTCAGTGATTTTATCTTTAATTTTTTCATCTTTGATTGTATTTTTTATATTGTAAGTGTAATTTTCAAGACTATTTTTGGCTTCAATTTTTAATCTTGTTTTTTCGTCCTCAGTTTTATATTTCTCAGCTTCTTCAACCATTCTTTCTATATCTTCTTTACTTAAACGACCTTTATCATTGGTGATGGTAATTTTACTTGATTTTCCTGTTGATTTTTCTGAAGCTGAAACG
>Ga0105051_10002051_pt1 | contig 26488 bp, 19 predicted proteins | sample FRY02_FD_78383 | JGI IMG/M metagenome (GOLD analysis project Ga0105051, IMG submission 78383) | Freshwater microbial communities from Lake Fryxell liftoff mats and glacier meltwater in Antarctica - FRY-02 (megahit assembly) | ecosystem: Environmental > Aquatic > Freshwater > Ice > Glacier... | reverse complement strand
TGACGCGCTTGGCCGGAAAGGTAAAGTCGCCTTGGGCGACACGTAGGCAACCCGCGCCGCCGCTGCCACCGCCGAACTCGCACCCGGCGAGGGCGAAGAGAGACGCGACCACGAGCAACCATCGCCACGGTCGGCCCCGGCGAGCTGGCGACGCGGCCGACCCCAACACAGCGCTACGCCTCGACTCGGTTGCGGCCGGCGTTCTTGGCCCGGTAGAGAGCCTCGTCTGCCGCGCGCAGGAGATCGTGCGGACGAGCCATGTCGGGTACGAAGGCGCCGACGCCGATGCTGATCGTGACGGGGATCGTGGCGCCGTCGAAGACGAATTTGTGCTCCTCAACCAGTTTCCGGACGATCTCGGCATAGTCGATCGCGCCTTCTTTCTCTGTCTCCGGCAGCACAAGGCAGAATTCCTCGCCGCCGTAGCGCGCGAAGAGCTCGTCCCGCCGGACACGCGTATCGATAATGCGCGCCAGCTCTCGAAGGACGTAGTCACCCGTCAAATATCCCCAGGTGTCGTTGATGGTCTTAAACCGGTCGACGTCCATCAGCAAAACCGCCAGCTCACGGCAATGGCGGCGGCTGCGTGCGAACTCGCGGTCCAAGAATTCGCTGAGGTAGCGTGCGTTGGCGATGGCGGTCAGCCCATCGCGGATCGTCATCGTGTAGATCTCTTCGTGGTAGGCGGCCTCGACGTTGCTGCCCGACAGGAACTTAAAGATGACGTCGCCGATCTTGACGAGATCCCCCGACTGCAGCTGGGTGCGAGCGTGGAGCTGTTCGTCGTTGACGAAGGTGCCGTTGGTCGAGCCGAGATCGCTGACCCACGTCTCACCGCGATCGATCTCAAAGCGCGCGTGGCTGCGCGACACCGAGTCGGCCTCGAGGATGATGGTCGCTAGGGGGTCGCGACCGATGGTCGTCACCCCAGGAAGTAGCTCATGTTTTTTCCCAATGGCCGTCCCGTAAAGCGCAACAAGGCACTCTCTTCCAGAGTTTTCCGGAAGTTTCAGGTCGGCACTAAGCGTCACGCGCGTCGTGGTCTCGGTCACAGTGGCTCCTCGGTACTTCAGTCAACATGCCCTGTCGCGAAGGTATTTACAACGCACGGACAACCCGTGTAACTCCTTCGCATGCAAAAGCTGACCCCATCTACTTCCCCGGTATCGTCGCGCACCCCACACATTGGCCGCGCTGGCGCCTTTTTAACCGCCCTGACCGCCATCGCGCTGACCCTCACGAGCGCCGGCAGCGCCGAGGCCCGCCCACCGGAAGGTGGCTACATCGGCATCGGCTTTGGGTACGCCCTTGTCAGCGGCGACCGCGGCGCAGGCTTGAAGCTGAACCCTTTCTCCAACGTGCAACCAGGCGGCGCGGCCTACGAGGACATCGTCCGCACGGATTTCGGCGAGGGCATCGCCTTCGAGCTTCGCTTCGGCTGGCTCTTTGGACCCGTCGCGGCCGAGATCGGCGTCGTCGGGCACGGCACCACCGACTTTAAGAACGGCGCGGGCTATCCGATGCTGACGGTGCGTTTCCACCCGCTGATGCTGGTGGATTCCCTCGTCGACCTGCCATTTGACTTCAACGTCTTTGTCGGCGCCGGCTACGCCATCGGTGGCTACCACCACGACACCCTCAACGACGATAAGGGCTGGGAGGGATGGGCTTTCTCGACGGGCCTTGGGGTCAGCTACGATCTCTCCGAGCGCGTCCGCATCGGCCTCGACCTGCGCTTCGTCCTGCCCCAGTACTCGAGCTTTCTCGTCGATTGGGACGACGACATCCGCGCCACGCCCTCGAAGACGCCGAGCACCATCGTGACGATCCCCAGCCTTCAGTTCGCCTTTAGCTTCTGAGGCGCCTCTTCCTCGGTGGCGACGGTCCTGCGCCGGGCCGCCGAGAGCCAATTCACGACCGGCGCGACGAGGTCAACCTCGGCCTGCTCGCTTAAGAGCAGGTCCGCGTGGGCATAATCGGACGTCGCGCCGTGAGCGCGGCCCACGAGGCGCCACTCGGCCAGCTCCGCGGGGAGCATGTCGAAGGTCAAGCGCGACCGCTCGTGCGGTACCACCGAGTCGTGCGTTGACGCGATCCCGAGCGCAGGCACGCGCAAGGCGCCGAGGCGCTCTCGCATCAGGCAACCGGGCGCGTGCCCGTCGATGGCGAAGCGCCCCGTCGTCTGCCAGCGGAGCAGCTCAGCGAGCTCATGGCCCGAGATATCCTCGACCGCGGACTCAAAGTAGGCGCGCCGGTCGGCCGCCGTCCCGTTCTCTTGGCGGAAATGTCCACGCAACGCCACGAGATGGCGCACGGGCCCCGGCACGCGCGCCAGCGGCGCGACCCGAAGAGACTGCATGACGCCGAGGAGGTTGGCCGTTCCCGCTGCGGCGAATGCGGACAGGCCCCCAGCTGGGGTTAGGCGCGCTCCGGGCGCGCACAAGGTCACGATGCGTTCAATCCCCTCGGCGTGGCGCTCGTCAGCTGCGTGTAAAAGCGACAGGAGGCCCCCGAGGCTGTGGCCGACGAGGCTTATCGGCGCTTGCCCCGTGTGCGCCGCGATGACGCGCCGCATGGTCGGGATGTCCCTCTCCAGCTTGCCGAACAGGGTCAGGGGAGGCCGCCCAGCCCCAAGAAAGCGGGACGAATGGGACCCTCGGAACTCGCCGAGCCAGACATCCCAACCGAGGCGACCGAGCGCCGCCGGGATACCCGCATCGGGTTGCAGCGCGAAGGTGAAGCGATTGGCCCCCATACCTGGCAAAAGGAGCGCCACTGGGCGCACAAGATCGCCCTTCGTCGGGCCGGCGGCGCGGCGAAAGAGGGTCAGTCGAAAACCGTCGTCGGTGTCTGCGTCGAAGCGCTCGTAGGAAATGGGCATCTCACCTTCCGTCTTGGGGCGCGGCGCGCTCTACCACTGTCAATGCGTCATCGAGGCCCGTACGTCAAAGAAGACGGCGGTTGCCGAGAGCGCCTAAAGGCCACGCGAGGGGATACGAGGCGGTCCTGAACGTATTTTTTTCGATTCCTTTGAATAGAGGCGGGCCACAGGCGTCCTTTCAAATCGTTGAAGCCGCTCTCGCCACGCTACCGCGCGCCCCGACGCGCCAGCACCCTCGCCTTAGCCCTTGGTTGCGTACTCTCGCTTGGGGTCCTTGGTGGGTGCCACGCGGCCATGCCGACCTCCCGCGCCGTCGGCTGGGTCAACGTCGCGGCGCCGATGCCCTTCGCGCCATCGCACGTCAGCGCCTTCTTCGAGCCCCTGTCCCATCATGGCAGCTGGCATCGCGCCGGCCACGCTTGGCGCTGGCGGTCCTCAGATAGGTTATTCGCGCCCTTTATCCGCGGCCGCTGGGTGTTGACCGAGTACGGCCCCACCTGGGTGTCCGCGACGCCATACGGCTGGGCGGTCGAACATTACGGCGAGTGGTACCACGACGAGGGCGGTTGGGCGTGGCAACCATCGACGCGCTGGTCACCCGCGCAGGTCGACTGGCGCAAGGCCGCGCGGGTCATTGGCTGGGCGCCGAGGATGGCGCCCGACGACTCTGCCAGTGACCCAGCGGCGCTCTGGCGCTTCGCGGGTAACGACGCCTTCTTCGCGGCGCTGCGTCCCTCCAGGGCCCCCGGCGACGCGCTCGCCACGCTGCCCCTTGAGGACCCCCGCTACAACGCCTTCTACCTCGCGCACTCGCGAGCCCTCGGCGACTGGCGGCAGACCCCAAGAGGCGAGCTCGTGGCGGTGGGCGCCGAGACGCGACCGATCCAGTCTCTAGACGCCGCGGCGACTAGATGGCAGCCGGCGTGGGCGAGAGAGGCTGTCGCGAGCCGGTTGCTGCCAGCTCCACGTGGGACGCGCACGAAAGGCGCAGAGGCACCACGGCGGGAGCGCGCGCCCCTCGTGCAGACACCGGGCCTAAGGCACCCCGCCGAGAGCCCCTGAGGGCAGCCAGCTTGGACTAGCCCTTGAGGCGACCGAAGAGGTCCCGCACGCTGGCACCCCAGAGACCAAGGCGCCCCTCAAAGAGCTGCCGCAGTTCAGAATTGTCGGCGTACTTCTTGGCGGCCACGAGCTTGATGGCCCGCCGCGCCTTCTTAAGCGTCAGGGCCGTCGGCCGCGGCTGGCGGACGACCCAGCGCCGCAGCTGCGGCGGCATGTCACCGCAAGGCTTGCCCATGAGGGCCGCCATAATCTCGGCGGCGACGAAGGCACGCTGTGCGACGTCCGCGTCGAGGTAGTCGTCCGCATCGATTTCAAGTGCACGCATCACGCTGTCCATCTCGCCACCGGCGATGATGGCCAGGGCAAAGGATTGCGCCACTTCATTCTCAAATGTTCTTGTTCCCCAGTGCTTCACGGGGGGGACAAACCCTAAAAACGACCGTACGTCCAGCGTAAGGTGACACCAAATTCGCCGATCATCCGTAAGTCGCTATTACCACGCGCATCTTTGAGCACGCGAAAACCAGGCCTCGCGAAGGGCAAAAGGGTCCACTCGGGGCTCAGTGCGAACGGCAGTGCGAATGAGAAGGCGACCGCCCAAGAAAACGCGGGGCGCGTCCGGGACGGCGTTCCGGCAAGCACGCCGAGGCGCAACCCGAGACCAAACTCGGCGAGATAATGCACGTTGAATGCCGAATACGAGGTCACTCGGACGGCCCGGCCCTCGCCGTGAACGTGAAGGGCCTGAGTCGCGCCGATAAAGCCGTGGCGGTAGGTGGCGTCGAGCCCCACCATCGGCCCCGGGGTCGTGAAGCGCGACTCTGCGTCGTCTTCGTCAGTGACGACGCCACCCGAGAGCCCAAGGCCTAGGTCGTGGGTCACGGCGCCGGAGCGCGGCGCGGGGTCGACCGTCGCGCAGCCGACCGCGGGGATGGCCATGCACAGCGCGGCCAATAGGACCCCTCTCACGCGACCGGCAGCGGCGGCGGCTCTGTGCCCTTCTCATGGGCCCGCCGTAGGGCGAGCGCGCGTCCCTGAGCAGCCCTACCCTCGTCAGCGCGACCCCCAAGGGTCAGCACGCGGGCGATACGGTCCCAGGTCTCGGCCGCCTCGAGGTCATAGCGACCTGCCTCAAAGTCGTGTGCGGACGCGACGAAGTGGCGCTCGGCCTCGCCAAGCCGCGTGCCCTCGCCGTCCACGACGCCCGTCTCCTCGACGAGGGCCAGCTCGAGGTCACCCAGCGCTCGCGACACGAGCGCCTGCAGGCGAAGGACGCCTAGGCTGGCCGCCTCGTCGGAGGCCCGCTGAAAGAGGCTGCGCGCGGTCACAAAGTCGCCCTCGCGCTGCGCGAGCACCCCCTCGTTGCGCAAGGCGTCGATGAGCACGCCCCGCATGCCCGTCAGCTCGGCGAGCTCGACCGCGCGCTGCAACATCGACCGGGCCTCCTCGGGTTTGTCGAGCAGCATGAGGACCTCGCCGAGGTTATTGGCGATCGAGGCCTGGAGCACGAGATCGCCGATCTCGCGAGACATCTCGAGGGCCTCCTCCCACAGCTTGACCGAGCGGTCGAGGCGCCGGGAGATCCACACGGCCGCGAGGTTGCTCAGCGTCTTCGCGATCCCACGTTTGTCCCCGGCCTCGCGGCGCAGCTCAAGGGCCCGCTCATAGGCCGCCTGCGCGTCTTGGATGTCGCCGCGATCATAATGCACGGCGCCACGGGCATGCATCACGTCCGCGATGCCCTTGAGGTCTGAAAGCTGCTGATAGATCTGGGCCGCTTTACTGAAGCACATCAGCGCCTTATCGAAGTCACCGAGCTGCCAGTACCAGCGCCCAAGCTGCAAGCTGCCCGCACCGATGCCGTGGGGGTCTTGAAGGAGCTCATAGATTCTAAGGGCCTGCACGAGGTGCTTGCGCGCGACGACGTGCTCGCCGCGGCCCGCCTCAAGGTCCGCGAGGTGGCTCAGGACGCGCGCCGCGCTGCGCCTGTCCCCAAGGCGCCACGCCAGCGCGAGGGCCGCGTCCGAGTACTCGTGCGCCAACCCGGTCGTCCCGAGCTGCTGATAGACCCCAGCGATATCGCAGGTGAGCTGAAGGCGCAGCGAGAGCTGAATGGGTGAGGCCAAGCGCAGCGCGCTCTCGAGGGATTCAAGGGCAGCGCGCGGGTGCCCCTCGGCGAGTGAGGCCTGCGCCGCACGATGGTGATGCTCGGCGGCGACGGCCGGCAGCCCCGACGCCTCCGCATGGCGCGCGAGCTCACGCTCAAGGGCGCTGTCGTTCTCGCCGGCTGCCCTCAGCGCCTCTGCCTGGCGCGTAAGCCACGCGAGGATCACACGATGGTAGACCTGTATCGTCGTCGTCGGTAGCCCCTCTAGGGCCACCTGCCAATGCAGCTGTGTCCGAAAACCGTAACAGTCCTCACCACGTAGACGAGATGTCCTGATCTCAAGAATCCGTTGTTCTACAAATCGATTGAGGCGCCCTCGGATCTCATCGAGGTGCGCGCCGCCGAGAAAATCGATCTCGGCTGGCGAGGCCGGCACCGTATCCCGCCGGACGATCGCCACGAGGGCACCCGTCCAAAATTCTCGGCCGATCGAGGCCGCCTGGGCGAGAAGATCGCGATCCTTGTCGTCGAGAGCCATGAAGCGGGCGTGGGCGACACCTTCAAGCGTATCGGGCACCTTGAGGCGGAGCACTCGCGTCTCATCGAGGCGCCAAGCGCCGCCCTCCTGGGTGATCCCGCGCGCCTCTGCGAGCCAGCGGACCAAGGACTTAAGTGCGAAGGGATTCCCCGCACCCGTCTCGACTAAACGTTCGATGAGGGCGCGCGAAGGAAGCTGCTTAAGCCCCGAGAAATAAAGACGAAGCATCCGCTCGGAGTCGGCCGCGCTGATGAGCCCGAGATGCGTGACCGGCAGGCGCTCCCAGCCTGGGAGGTGATCGGCCAGCAGCGGAGACCCGGAGAGCAAGAGCAGGACCGGTCTACCCTTGGCCGTCGCCGGGACCGCGGCTGTCAACGCAAAATCCCGGCGGTTGCCGCGATGGGCGTCATCGACCAACAGCACGAGCGGCTTTTGAAACGCGAGGGTCTCCAGGACCCGGCCGACGATCGTGCTGCAGCGGGCGACGTCGGCGTCCTCGTCGTGACTCGAGGCGGCCGCGCTGCCGCCAAGGAGGGCGCGGGCCAAGAAGTCCGCGTCATCGGGGACGACGACGCGGGACAGCTCGCGGGACAGAGCCGCACGGGCGCTCACGGCGTCGAGATTGGCCGGGATATTGAAGAGGCCACGAAAGAGCACGTCCCAGAAACGAAAGAGCCCCCCTCCCCCGCTCACCGCCGGGCAGCGCACGGAGACCGTATGAAGGTCCGGGTGGCGCGCGCTGGCCTCGTCGAGGACGGACCGCAAGACGCGCGACTTCCCTAGCCCGTGGCCGCTGACGACGAGATGCAGACGCACCGACCAGTGCGAGACAGCGTCATCGATCGCGCGACCAAGCGCGGCGCACGTGTCGTCACGACCAATGAGGTCGTTCGGAAGTCCGGGTGGGTTCCAAGGAAAGGGCGGCCACGGCGAGTACGTCGGCAGGCCCTGAGAGACAGGGCCGTAGGCGGACTCGAGCGGAAAATCCGTGGGCATGACGCTTCTCCCTGGCTGGGAATTGGGGGCGCAGACCCCAAACGACGGACGCTATGCGCGCCGTATGAGGTTTGACCAGTGTCTTACGCCTTCAGGCGCAACGCAACCCGTGCCCAAGGATCAGCCAAACGATCAACCATAGTTGCGAACGATAACTTCGCCGACCGGGCGTCTTCCCTCGGCCGAGCGCGAGATGGCCCGTGGCGCGAGGATACCGTCAATACGGAAGCCCTGGTAGAGCTCACGAATGAGGGGCGTGTCGCTGTTGGACAGCATACAGAGGACGCCGCGCTCTGTCAGCTCGCGGAAACGCTCCGCGAGGCGCGTCTGGTCGGCCAGCCCGAAGTCGGCGGCCGTGTAAGACGTAAAGCTCGCCGTGGGGCTGATCGGCGCGTAGGGCGGGTCCATGTAAACGAAGTCGCCGGCGCGGGCCGCCGCGACGCTGCTGTCGAAGTCTCCGAGCCGAATCTCAGCGCTCGCGAGAGCGCGCGAGGCGCCACGCAGGCGCTCGACCGGGCACAGGTTCGGGTTCGTATACTTGCCAAAGGGCACGTTGAACTGGCCGCTCTTGTTGACGCGGTAGAGCCCGTTGAAGCACGATCTGTTAAGAAACACAAAGCGAGCGGCGCTCTCGACGGCGCTGAGCGTCGTCGGGTCGACGGCGCGCACCGAGTAGAAGTGCTCGCGCTCGTAGGTGTGGTCGCCGAGGGCCTCAATGAGGCCTCCACATCGTCGCGGACGACTTTATAGAGGCCGATGAGCTCGGCGTTGGTGTCGGTCAGCACGGACTGCCGTGGCTGCAGCCGCAGGAACACGGCCGCGCCTCCAAGAAAGGGCTCGCGGTAGCCACCGCGCCACAGCTTGGCGCTTGGCATGCGCGAGACCAGCTCGTGCATGATGCGTGTCTTACCACCAGCCCACTTGATAAAGGGGTCCGCGGGCGATACGGGCACCGCCGGCTGAGGCTGCTGGGCGTGCTGAGACTGAAGCGCTTGTGAATGACGAACCAATGGACGGACTCCGACCTAGCACGCCCGGGGTCGGGCGATGCGCGTGACTAGACCTCCGACCGGTGCTTCCGCTGGCGTCCAAAGAGGGGTGCCTAGCGGAGCGATCACCTGAGATCGGATGCGCGATCAACGTGATCGCCGGTCTAGGAGTAAGGGCACCCTTGAGAACCGTCAAAAAAAACCACATAAACGGAACATCCCCGTTTTGCTTTTCAGTTCAGGGACTTACCCTCAATTAGCCCGAATAGCCGATGAGTTTGAAGCGTAAAGCGCCCAGCTCGGCCGCGGCTTCGAGGCCGACCCACAGCAGCAGGTCGGCGGGCAGGGCCAATCCCTTAAGCGACGGATGGGCTTTCTCCCAGGCCGCGAGGGCCTCATCGTCCGCAAAGAGAGGGCTGTGCGCGGCGACCTCGGCGAGGGGCCGCGACCCATCCCAAAAGGACCAAAAACCCGCGACGCCGGCGGGAGACGCCGTGACGACCCGGCTGTCAGCCACCCGCATCGTGACAGCCCGCCCCGAGACGGGGCACACCGTATGAAGATCAAGTGGTTTGTGCAGCATCGCGTGCAACGTCAGGAGATCCATGCCGCCAAAGGTGTGGATGTCGATGCCGTTGTCGAGGTGGGCCCGGTGCTTCGTCGGCGCCAGCGAGATGGCCCCGAGGAGCCCGGTAAACTTGGCCCCGCTCTGGTCGATGCTGAGGAGGCGGCGATGCTGCAGCTCGGCGATGGCCGCCCCAACCTCGGCCGCGGTGCCGAGACCCGAGTCCGCGAGGCGCTCAGTGACCCTCTCGACGGACTCCAGCCAACCACGGTCGGTGACAGCGCGGGACAGCCATGTCAGGATCTCGAAGTGGAGGTCGTGGAGCTCGGCGCTGGCCCGGTCATAGAACTCAGCCAGCGTGCGATCGCCGTCGTCGGGAACTTCGATCAGCGCTTGATTAGACATCGTACAATCCTTGGAAGAGACCCGAGCGGTGCTCACCAGTAGTAACCCCGCGCACCGCCCGTAGGCAAGTCGTCGACCCGCGCGCCCCGATTCCGGAGACCCCATGGCCAAGCGCCGCTTCGAGCTCGTGTCAGACTATACGCCGATGGGCGACCAACCGCGTGCGATTGAGGCCCTCGTCACGGGACTGGCCCAGGGGCTCGCCCACCAGGTGCTGCGCGGCGCGACCGGCACGGGCAAGACCTTCACCATTGCCAACGTGATTGAACGCGTGCAGCGGCCCGCCCTCGTGCTGGCGCCGAATAAGACCCTCGCGGCCCAGCTCTACGGCGAGCTGAAGGCCTTTTTCCCGCACAACGCGGTGGAGTATTTCGTCAGCTATTACGACTACTTTCAGCCAGAAGCCTACATCCCGTCGAGCGACACCTACATCGAAAAAGACGCGCTGATTAACGACACCATCGACATGATGCGCCACGCGGCGACCCGCGCGCTGCTTGAGCGCCCGGACACCATCATCGTGGCCTCGGTCTCATGTATCTACGGAATCGGCGATCGCACGACCTATGAGGGGATGTTGATTGACCTGCAACAGGGCGCGACCGTCATGCGCGACCGCCTCCTGCGGAACTTCGTGGACATCCAATACGCCCGAAATGACTGGGATTTTCATCGCGGCACCTTCCGCGTACGCGGCGACATCGTCGAGATCTTCCCTGCCTACGAGCAAGAGGCCGCCATCCGTCTGTCGTTCTGGGGTGACGAGCTCGAGTCCATCGCCCGCATCGATCCCCTCCGCGGGACCGTCCTTGAGACGCTTGAGTCGGTCTCGATTTTCCCAAACAGCCACTACGTCACGCCGAAGGACAAGCTGCGCGGCGCGATTGTCACGATCCAAGAGGAGCTCGGCCCGCGTCTGAACGAGCTCAGGGCCGAAGGCAAGCTCGTCGAGGCCCAGCGCCTTGAGCAGCGAACCCTCTATGACATCGAGATGTTAGAGCAGGCCGGCTTCTGCAACGGCATCGAGAACTATTCGCGCCACCTCACGGGGCACGCGCCCGGGACCCCGCCGCCAGTGCTGCTCGACTATTTCAGCGACGACTTCTTGGCCATCATCGACGAGAGCCACGTCGCCATCCCGCAGGTCGGCGCGATGTTCCGCGGGGACCGCGCGCGTAAGCAGACCCTCGTCGACTTTGGCTTCCGCCTGCCCTCGGCCCTCGACAATAGACCGTTAAAATTCGACGAGTTCGAGACACACGTCCACCAGTCGATCTACATGAGCGCAACGCCCGGAAACTATGAGCTCCAAGAAGCTGGCGAGGCCATCGTCGACCAGCTCATCCGCCCAACGGGCCTCATCGACCCTGAGATCATCATCCGGCCTGTGGCCAGCCAAGTGGACGACGTCCTCCATGAGGTCCGCCTGACGGTCGAGCGCGGCTTCCGCGTGCTGGTGACGACGCTGACGAAGCGCATGTCCGAGGACCTGACCGAGTACTTCCAAGAGGCCGGCGTGCGAGTCCGCTACCTGCACTCGGACGTCGACACCCTCGACCGCATCGCCCTCATCGAGGACCTCCGCGCCGGCGTGTACGACGTACTGGTCGGCATCAACCTCCTGCGCGAGGGCCTCGACATCCCAGAGGTGGCCCTCGTGACCATCCTCGACGCCGACAAAGAGGGCTTCTTGCGAAGTGAACGGAGCCTCATTCAGACCATCGGCCGGGCCGCGCGGAACTCCGAGGGGCGCGTCATCATGTACGCAGACAGGATCACCCGCTCGATGGAGGCCGCCATCGGCGAGACCGATCGCCGCCGCGATCTGCAGATCGCGCACAACCTCGCGCACGGGATCACACCGACGACCATCATCCGGTCGTCCCAAGCAGGTCCGCGCGCGGACGAGTACCCGTCGGGCGAGGACACCCCGCGCACCTTCAAAAAAGACAAACGCGGCTCGAAGTCCGGGCAGATTGGCGGCGGACCCGCGTCCTCGTCGCGAAACTCCAAGCAAGACGCGGCCGCCACCGCAGGTCATTTGACTAAAAAAGAACTTGAGACCCGCATCATCAGCGAACGCAAGAAGATGATGTCCGCGGCGCAGAAGCTGGACTTCGAGACGGCGGCGACGATCCGCGACACGTTGAAGAAGCTCGTCGCGCGGCTGCTGGAGGTTAGTTAGGTGATGCACGTCACGGCACTAGGCGCTCGGGGCTCGGCCCGCCGCGCCCCACGCATCGCCTCAAGCATCGCCCGAAGCATCATAGGTGCCTTGGCGGTGATCACGGTCACCGCGTATGACACGCCCGCCGCAGACTCGCCCTATTGTGAGGCGTGGCGACACAACGGCGGTGAGGCCCAGCTCTGGCTCGTCGACGCCGAGATCCCCGCAGAGGATGCAATGCCGGTGCCCTTGCGTCTAAACCTGCCTCTACCGGAGGGGCTCGTCGCCGAGGTCGCCCAGGGCACGGATGGCCCCTTCACCCACCAGGGGGCCCAGCGCTTCGCCTGGGACTTCGACGTGCCCGTCGGGACACCGGTCATCGCGGCGGCGTCCGGGGTGGTCGTCAGCGCCGTAAGTGGGTACGACGACTGGGGCCCGGAGCCGTCGTGGCGGGACGGCGCCAACCGCGTCGTCATCGATCATGGCGCGGGGCTCTTCAGCGCCTACGTCCACCTCGGAGAGGACCAGGTCTACGTGGCGCGCGGCGACCGGGTCGAGGCCGGCCAGACCCTTGGCACCACCGGCCTCTCGGGGCAGATGACCGGGCCCCACCTGCACTTTCACGTCGAAAACGCATGGAGCGACACCCTGCCCGCACGCTTCTTTTCGCCCACCACGTTGACCTGCGAGCTCTTCCCCTTGGGCGGAGACCTCGTGACTGGCGCGCTGAGCGAGCCCTTCGATGACCACGGGCCGAGCCAGGCGCCGCCCGAAATATTTACCGATTTTGGGATCTCCGACCTAACTGGGGCACCCGCTCGCCTCTTCTCCACCCGACGGAAGTACACGGTCGCAGGCGCCGTCACAGCCGGCTTCACCGACGCCGTCTTTCTCCTCCTGCCCGAGGGAGGCGGACGCGCCGTCTTCGCGCGTCGTTGGCCAGTCGGCCCGGACGGCCACTTTCGCGGCACCTTGGACCTCAAGGACGTGCCGCCGGGTGAATACGGCTGGGCGGTGGTCGCGAGCTCCGACGAGAGCGCGACCGTCGCGCGAAGCGTCCGGTGCGTCGTCGTGCGCTGAGACTTTGGGGGCCACAGGCGTGCGCGCGGTATTATCAGGTTTTCTCAAACCGCAGGCGCATCGCGGCCGGGCCCGCACTGCAGCGAGGTGCGGGCGTGCCCGGCGGTCAGCCCCAAGACAGGCCCACTGGAATGCGGCGCGCCCGTGCCGAGTTTATAGGCTCACGTCCGGATGCACGGCCCGGGGGCCAGACCGACGTAAATCGCATCGAACCGGAGGAAACACCATGATGGCAACGCGAAGCCGTTGGAACGACCATAACCACTGGCAATGTCTCAAACACGTGCCCCCCGTGAAGCTGCCGTCTAGCTCTGCCCGCTGCTGGTTCGTCGGCTGCTCGGCGCGCCCCTCCGAGGAGGAGCGCCCCGTGTGGGTCGCGCCTGTTGAGCGCCCTGCCCCCGTCGACGCGCCGGTCGTCGCGCTGCGCTCAGCGCCTTCGGCCAGGCGCACTACTGCCCAACCCAGCGCCCCGGCGTCCACCCAAAATGCGGCCCACGAGGGGTCGAGCTGCGCGCTCGAGTCATGCGCCAATCAGGCTCGAGGTGGCTCGAAATACTGTAGCCGCGCCTGCAGCAACCGCAACGCGCGCCGCCGCTTTAAGGCGAAGATGAAGGCCGCGTAGCGGTGCAACCGGGCTCCTAGCGTCCACCTTTCAATCGGATGCACCGTTGCCTTGACCGCCGAGCCTGTTAGACTCGGCGGCCCGAGGGGCCAAGTTTGCCCCCGACAACGACGGAGCACGAGACAATGACGATTCTTGTTCGCGGTGGAACGGTAGTAAACGGTGATGGTGAAGTGCGCGCCGACGTCCTGTGTAGCGGCGGCAAGATCGTGCGTGTCGGGTCCGACCTCTCGAAGGACCCCGAGGCTGCGGGCGCACGTGTCATCGACGCTGGTGGCGCCTACGTGATGCCAGGCGGCATCGACCCCCACACGCATATGGAGCTGCCCTTTATGGGCACCGTCGCGTCAGAGGACTTCTATACCGGCACCTGCGCGGGTCTGGCCGGTGGCACGACGATGATCATCGACTTCGTGATCCCGTCGCCGCAGCAATCCCTGCTGGAAGCCTACAACACATGGCGCGGCTGGGCCGAGAAGGCCGCCTCCGACTACTCATTTCACGTCGCCGTCACCTGGTGGGACGAGTCCGTCGCCCGCGACATGGAGACCCTGACGACCAAGCACGGCGTCAACAGCTTCAAACACTTCATGGCCTACAAGAACGCCATCATGTGCGACGATGAGACCCTCGTGAATTCGTTCAAGCGCTGCGGCGAGCTCGGCGCGCTGTGTACGGTCCACGCCGAGAACGGCGAGCTGGTCTTCCAGCTGCAAAAGGACGTCTTCGATAGTGGCATCTCCGGCCCAGAGGGGCACCCCCTGTCGCGTCCCCCCGAGGTCGAGGGCGAGGCCGCGAATCGGGCGATCCGCATCGCCGAGGTCCTTGGTGTACCACTTTATCTCGTGCACACCTCATGTATCGACTCCCTCGAAGCCATCACGCGTGCCCGCCTCGAAGGCCAGCGCGTCTTCGGCGAGGTCCTCGCGGGGCACCTCCTTATCGACGACAGCGTCTATCGCACGGGCGACTGGCGCCACTCGGCCCACCACGTCATGTCACCGCCCTTCCGCAGCAAAGAGCACCAAGACGCGCTCTGGCGCGGACTCCAATCCGGTGTCCTGCAGACGACCGCGACGGACCATTGCTGCTTCATGACCGCGCAAAAGGCCATGGGCCAAGAGGACTTCCGCAAGATCCCGAATGGCACGGCCGGCGTCGAAGACCGTATGGCGGTCCTGTGGTCTCATGGGGTCGGCAAGGGGCGCCTGACCCCGTCGGAGTTCGTGAAGGTGACCTCGGCGAACACCGCGCAGATCTTTAACATCTACCCGCAAAAGGGTCGCATCCAGGCCGGCGCCGACGCCGACATCGTCGTATGGGACCCGAAGCTGACCCGCACCATCTCTGCCAAGACCCACCACCACAACATTGACTTCAACATATTTGAAGGGATGCAGGTCGTGGGCGGCCCCGCCGTGACTATCGCTGGAGGCGAGGTCGTGTACGAGAACGGGGTCCTCACGGCGACCCGTGGCCGCGGGCGCTACATCGATCGACCCTGCTTTCCGTCGTACTGGCAGTCGCAGAAGACGGCGAACACGCTCAAGGCGTGGAGACCTGTCGACCGCTGATTGACTTTTTGGCCGCGACCGCTTTTTCGAACCGCGCTTCACGCGCACCGCACCGCGGACCCGTAGCCGCGCCAGAGGCCGACTTGGACCGCCGGCGCGGCCAAAACCGCGCGGTCTTCGCCATGAAAGGAGAGGACAAGGGTCTTTGCGACCCTGTCCACAGATTGATCGGCACGCTTTGATCGGGTATCCGCCTCTACTCTTGTGGCCGCATCAATTTCGAGGAGACGTACCTATGAATAACCGCTCAATCCTAAAGACAACCCTCGGCGCAGGCTCCTTGCTCGCGGCCCTGCTCGCGCTGACCGTTGGCGGCTGCGGCGATAGCGCGACCCCGTCGGCCTCTGACACCTCGGTCACGGGCGCGGACACTGCGGTCGGGACGGACACATCGATGGTGGGCGGCGATACGACAGGCGTCAACGACCCGACCTACATCGACCCCGACATCCGCTGCGACCGCCGCGAATTCGACATCCAATCGCAGAATTTCTCCAAGGAGACCAACTACGCGAGCTATCAGGCCCGCAACGCGTCGGCGGACCCGACCGACGTCCTGTCGATCGAGCTCTACAACGGCGGCAGCCTGCAGGGCGCGACGACCGCCGGCATCTACAACCTCGACGACCCGAACTACGAGACCTGCGCCAACTGCGTGCTGATCCGGGCGACCTGTAACTCCGGCAAGCCTTGCGAGAAGACCTTCTATGCGGACGTCGGCACGCTGAACATCCAGCAGTGGGACGCGGGCGACGGCACCTTCTCGGGGCGCCTGCAGGGGGTGGTCCTGCGCGAAGTCACCATCGACAAGGACACCTTCGTCTCGACTCAGGTCCCCGGCGGCGAGACCTGGTGCGTCAGCGACTTCGCGTTCACCGCGGAGATCAAGGGCATCCCCGTCTCTGACCGCACCCAGCCGACCTGCGTCGCCGAGGGCACCGGTACCTTCCTCCACGACAACGTGAAGGACATCAAATACACGAATTGCCTCGGCGAAGAGGTCAGCCTGCACGCGACCTGCGGCCAGTCGAAAGCCCTGTGGCTCGTGGCCACGGCCGGATGGTGCAGCGCGTGCGCCGAGTTCATCGCCGGCCTCGTCGCCGACCACGGGGGCTCTCTGTCGCGCGCCAAGATCGGCGAGAAGACACCAGGCCTCGACATGCTCGTGATCCTTGGCGAAAATCGCCAGGAAGGAAAGCCGAGCCTCGCATACTGCAACGAGTATGCGACCGCCCACAAGCTCGACCCGGCGATGGTCGTAGTGGACTGGACCGACGCCGCCTCGCAGGTCTCGTTGGTCGACCCTGAAGGCTCCTACATCGAGACCAATGCCCTCGGCATCACCTGGTCGGCGGTCAACCCCTACCTGACGGCCGACGCCAACGGCGGCGTCGCGTCGGGCTACCCGTGGTGGGGTCTCCTCGACGGTCGCAACATGGAATACGTCTGGAGCGACTACGCCCAAGAGCGCGATTTCCAGACGACCCTCTCCGCTCTGCTCTCAGCACCCTGATATCAGGCGTGTTTGTAAGATGCCTCGGCTCCGCAAGGACCCGAGGCATTTTTTTACTGCAATCAACTACACGCAACGATCAGGGGCTGGGCGACGACGCCAGATCAATCACCCAGGTCTCAACATCGTCGAAGGTCCCGTCGACACGCATGCCGCCGATCTCGACCCGCTCGCGACACCAGAGGTCTCCGCTGTCACGGCGATTGAAGGCCGCGATAAGCCCGTGCAGCCCTAAATCGTGTGCGGTCATCGTGACCTCGAGGCGCTCGAACCTACCAAGAGTCTGAGGATCTCGGGTCAAGGCCTCCATGAGGGATGAGCCCACGCCGCGCTTGCGGGCCACGAGACTGACGAGGACCTGGACGATGCCGATGTGGGCGCCCCGGACGAACTCCCGTGGCAGCACCCGCACGAGGCCCAGCGGCTGTCCCCCGGCGAGGGCCACGAGGATGCGTTCTTCACCGTAGGTCGCCCCATGGACGAGGTCATGCCCGAGGCCGAGGAGGTCATCGCCCAGCTCATTGGCGATGACGGGCGCGCTCGGGGCTTGATGTAGCGCCGTGTAGACCATGAAGCCCAGCGCGGTGGCGTCCTGAAACCCGACCCCGCGGATCTCGAGCTCGCCGTCAACCCGACCCGTGGTCTCCCGACCGCTCATCGCCGGGTGACCGACCAGACGCCGCGCGCCTTCTTGTTTGCGATGACCCCCTCGAAGGCGCCCATGGCGGCCCGGGGATCCCAAAACCGCCCGTGGACCTTGATGAAACCGTGGCCGGCGCGACCGTTCATGCGTAACTCTGGGTCATCGGGCGCGGTCATCGGCCGCAGCGAGATCACGCCATCCTCGGGGCTGGTCTCCGCGACGGCCGAGACGATAAAGCCGTGCACGATCTGGATTTGTAGCTGCCCCGCCTCGAACGGCGCCGAGCCGTCGTCAGCTGCGATAAAGAATGGCCCACTAAAGTAGCCGTCTGGCAGGCGCGGGGCATCGTCCGCCGGCGTCGCCTCGACGGTGACGTCGCGCACGGGCGCCTCGGCTCCGGCCGGCGCACCCACGGCGACAGCCACGAGGCCAAGGCCCGCGACAAAACGCCAGAAATGATTGCGACAGAAATAAAGCATTAGACCTCGCGCGACTGACTGAGACCGAGACAGGTCGCTCCGGCTTGGATCTTGAACGAGCGAAAGGCGATAGGCAAGTGCGTCATCGTGGCCCCTTAAGGTGTCGGCGCGGGCTTCGGCTGGGCTGACTTCAGCGCGGTCCGGTCCGCCGCCGCCTCAGGCACAAGCGCCACGACCGGCTCGAACATGAGGACGAGCCCCAGCGGCTTATCTCCATCAATAGACAACGACACCCCTAGCTCCGACACGATGAGGGCGCGCAGTGTACCCTCGGCGACCTTCGCCGGGAGCCCTGCGGCGTCCCACTTCGACAGCGCTGCACCGCCTGCGGCCGCCGCATCTTCCCCCTGCCCGAGGGCCGTGTAGAGTTGGCTGAGCCGCAGATTCGCGTACTGCTCTGCGTGCATACCCTCATCGCTACCGAGAGCGCGCCCCATGAAATCGACCGCATCGCCAAGGATCTTCCGGCGCTCCATCAAATAAGAGGCGGCGAGGTTGGAGAGAAAGGGCGAGACGTTCAGCCGCCTCATCGCCCGCAGCGCCGTCACGGCGCCTTCCTGATCCCCTAAACCGGCCAGGATTGCGGCTGTCGACGTGTGCACCGCCTGAGCGAAGCGCCGGCCCTGCTCGAAGCTGAGGTCGAATTCCGCGAGCCTGCCGCCCAAGGCCGCCACCGCGCTCAGCCAGCGCTTCTTGTCGGCCTCTTTGAGCGCGCCCGCGCCGGTTGGTGGGACAGTGACGCGCATGGCTTCTAGGTTGGCGCCCATCACCGCGTTCATCGCTAGCTCGCGGTCGAGGTCAGGCCTATCCTTCGCGGTCGCCACCTTCGCCAGCCGTGCGAGCTCTTTGTCGCTAGAGGCGAGGCTCTTGGAAGAGGCAACCATTCGTTTCGAGTCACGCGCGCGCATCGCATACGCCGCCTCAAGACGGGCCCCGACCGCGCGGACCGCGGCCATTTCGGCTCCGCCTCCGCGCGGGATCTTCTTTAGGATGCTGATCTCACCCGAGGCCAAGAATCCCGCCGTGACCGCCCCAGCCATGGCCAAGCGCCAAGCATCGGGGACCGACTTGTGCGCCTCGGCGATGGCCAGGGCGCGCTTGTTGATAGAGGCCGCCGCTGCGGCCGACGCCGGATCGTCCGGCTTGAGGACCGTGTAAGCCGCGAGCTCCATGAGAAACTCGCCGACGGACGCCGAGAACGACTCATGCGGGCCCCGACTCGCCAGTTAAGCCAGCTCGCTCGTCAGGAGCGCGTCGTCCCGAAGGGGCGCCACGCCACCGAACCCGGCTGTGATGTGCGCGTCGATGAGAGCCGTCAGGCGGAACTCCCTTAAGCGCGTGTCAAGCCGACCTGCCGTCTCAGCGTCCTTATAAAGTATCTTTAAGCTATCGTGTCGGCCGTTCTGCTGCAAGATCCCGGCGGCCATATACCAAATTGTCTGGTTATCCTTGTAGCGCCCGAGCGCCTCCCGCGCGAGGGCCTCGGCCCCGTCTCGGTCGCCAGTTCGCATAAGCGTCTGCCCCATCGCGATGGTCGCCTCCGGTGTGAGCTCTGGACGCTTAGAACGAAACTCTTTCACGGCGCGGGCGTCCGCGAACCGGCCGTCGACGTTGGTGAAACGCGTCACGAGGCGAGGCTCTTCGGCCAGCACCTGGGTGCGGATCATCTCGGCCACGCCGAGCGACTCCTTGGTGTTCCAATCGACCATCATGGCGTACGCGTTGATCAGAACTTGCAGGGGCGGTTTCAGCGCCAGCGCCTGGCTAAAGGCCGCCGCGGCCTCTTCAAACCGGCCGGCGCCATGCGCGATGATTTCGTTTTGACTCCAAGGGACGCCCCCGAGAGACGCGACGGGGGCCTCGAGGGCGAAGGCTCTTGGGAACCAGCCCGAGGCGTAGGCACGCGCCCCTGCGAGGCTCTTTCCGAGCGCCGCCGCGACCTGGCGGCTACCTTCCGGGACGAGGCTCGGCAGGCGCTCGAAGGTGTCCCGGACCGCGTCATCTTCGACATAGGCGCGCCCCACTCGCTCGAGATAGAAGGCAAAAGTCCGCGCGACGACTCGCAAGTCGGCGTCCATGTGATCTTGGACCTCCAAGAGCTGAATCGCCACGGATGCGCGCAAGAGCAGCGCGATATCCTCGGCCACCGCCGCCTCGACGGTCTCGTCGTCGATCGCGAGGCGTGGCAGCGCGGTGTAGACGATCGCCCGAAGGTCGGCCTCGGGAAAGGTCGCGAAGCTCTCAAGGACCATCGCCGGGTACGGCAGCTTGTCCCAGATCCAGCCCTCCGGCGGGACCGCCCCTTGAGCTGGGACAGCGGCCGGGGTTGGGGTTGGTTCCCCCGCCCGCGCCGTCATCGCGCCGTGAGCGCAGAGAATCACGAGACCGAGGGTGAACACGCGCGCGATGCTAGACATCTAAAACCCTTATATTGAAATCATGTCCGCGGGCTACTCCTCCGGAATGACCAGCGGGAAAGCCACGACGGACCAGCTCTGCCAGCGACCGACGCTGAAGAGGGAGCCGTCCCAGTATCCCATATCAAATCCCGGGATATAGGCTCGAACCATCTGAATGTAGTTTTCGCCGGGCCAGAGGGCCTGGATGCCCCAAGCCGCCCTAAGATCGGGCAGGGGCACGTCCGTGCGAGAGCCCTTGGCCATGACATCCCAGAACGTAAACTGGGACGGATGATTGAGGGTAACCCAATTGAAGCTGGGATCAATCCAAGGCTTCACGTCCCACGACAGGCGCGTGCCCGTCAACGTGCCGTCAATGCTGGGGTTGACGCTTGTCGGGATCTGCATAAAGGGACCGACGACCATCGTCGGTAACCCGGCGAAGAAGACCCGGCCCCCCGACACGCCGACGCCGCGAAGATCTTGATGCTCAATGGTAAACGCGGGGCGCCAGGAGGCCCCGTCCCAACGCCAGATGTCGCCGGCGTCCCCGACCGCCCAACCATCAGCGGCGTCGACGAAGGCCAGCCCATGGAGCCCGCGTCGCCCGACAGGCAGCAGCTCAAACCAGACTCGGCCGTCCCAACGCAGCATCCGCCCATCATCGCCGGACGCCCATATCAGGTCGGGACTAATGATGTGAATCGCACGTAGCGCGGGTCCCGCCCGGTCCAGCACCGTCATCTGCGCCGACGCCTCGCGCCGCCGGATGACGCCCCCAAGGCCGACCATCCAAATGCGCTGGGCGCCGTCGCGGGCCATCGCCGTGATGGTCCCCTCGGTGAGATCGCCATCCATACGATTTGCCAGACCATTTGGCCCGTCCGGGTGATTGAGCTCCCAGCGCCAGACGCCCTTATCGCCATAGAGCCACAGCACGTCATCGGCCTCGCGCAAGAGCCCCCACCAGGTCACATCAACGCGTGCCAGCGCACGGGGCAGGCCGGCCCGCGCCCACCGCAGGCCATCCCAGCGCACGACCGACCCCTCAGCGCCGACGGCCCAAGCCGCAGAGGGGCTGTCCGCCCACACGCCGTGCAAGGGCGCCGAGACGGGCGTCTGCTGCAGCCCCCAGACGGTCCCGTCGAAGGCGAAGACCTGGCCCTTCTTGCCTGGGGCCCAGAGCCAGCCGGGCGCCCCAGCAAAGGCGTACATGCCATTGATTGGATTCCCGCTTCCGAGCTGTTTCGGAGAGACGACCCCGTCCTCAAGCACTTGGTACTCAAACAGTGAACGCAAGAAGACCTGGGGGATCCTCTCTTGGACCACAAAGGAGCCCTCGCCGGTCTGCAGTTCTTCCGGCACATCGGCCCAGGCGCGCGCGAACAACGCGAAGGTCGAGTTGGCGAGGCTGTCCTCGAAGGCCGTCGGAAAACGTTTCAGTTCAAATAGATTCTGATCCAGACCGTTGGCGCGCTGCGGAAAGCGGAAGACGCCCTCGGCACCAAAATCAATAAAGAGATCGGCCTCATGACGCGCGGTCAGCTCGAGGCCGGTCGGCGCGCCGTCCAGGCGGACCCGCAGATCGAGCCTGAGGGGGATGTCCAGGGGCACATCCTGACCAACGATAGTCTCACCCGGCACACCCGAGACGTTCCTACGTACGCCCATGACGAGGGGCGTAAACTCGCCCGAGATGCGGTCCTCGACGCCGCCGAGGCAGACGACGGCGAACTCACCGGGGGGGGAGTCAATGCTATAAAACATATTCCCGTCGGCGGGGCTGGACGGCGCGGGGGTCTGGCTGAAGACGCTGGACTCGGTCAGCTGGCAGCGGGCCGTGCGGATGCCCGCGTCCGGCACGCACTGCACGGCCGGGCCACCAAGTGCTGTCACGCCGGCGCAACGAAAGGCCTCGGGGCAATCCACGTCCGTGCTGCACCCTGTGGCACACCGAGGGCCCTCGTCCCCGAGCGGCACGCACAGCGAGCCCTCGCCTGCGCACTCGGCGTCCGCCGCGCAAGGCTGACAGAGGGTCCCGGGCGCGGCCCCTAGGCGGGCCTCACAGCTGCCCGGCGGTGTCACGACGTACTTGTCGAGACCCGAGACGTGCCCCGTGATCCGCGTGTCGGGCCGCGTCTGCGGGCCACCGGTGGGGGGCGTACCGTTACCTGGGGGGCTGGCCGTCAAAGGAAAGAGGACGAGGGTCACATCGCGGGCGTCGAACTCGGCGACGGTCGCGGTCGTGTAGTCATCGCGGCTGGCGGTGACCATCTGTGGTGCACCAAACATTATTTCCGAGAAGGTGATCTGACCCCGCTGGTCTGTGAGGCCCTGATAGGGCGTCTCGAGGTCATCCCAGAGGATCACGAACGCGTCGGGCACCGGCTTGCGGGTGACCCGGTCGATGACGGTCACGTTGAGGGCCTCCGGGATAGGCCCCTCGCCCACCCCACCCGAGGGGCGAGTCGGGTCGAAGTATCGAAAACCCATCGCAAAAAAACCGGGACGACCCCCATCTACGTTGACGCGGCCGACGCTGGCGGCCGGCACGCGCACGACCGCAAGCCCGTCATCGACCACATCGACCTCGGAGGCTCTCTCGACGCCAAATTTGAGTGAGGGGGGCCCCCTTACGAATCCCTCGCCGTAGACCCTCACGATGCGGCCGCCGGCCTGTGCCCCTTCAAGAGGCCAGTACCCGAAGACCTTCGTGCTGCCAGCGCGATACTCGTAGGCCTCTCGGACGCTGGCTGTCCGGCCGTCGTTGCGAATCACCGACACGTCGACCCGCCCAGCGGTGCCGGGCGGTACCTGGACGCGTAACGCGTCGCCAAAGATGGACTCCACGTCTCCTTGCCGAGAGCCAAAAAAGACCCGGTCCGAGGTCTTGAGGCCTTTGCCGAAGACGAGGACGACCTCCCCGCCCTCGACCGCGCCAAAGGCAGGGTCGACCGTCTGGACGGCATAATTCCCTTGGTATTCAAATGACAACACATTGGAGGTCCGACCACCCTCCACGATGGTCACGGCCACCTCACCCGCATTGGAAACGCTCGGTGACTCCACGACCACGATGCCGGTGTCGCGCCTGACCTCAAGGACCGTGGCTTGGGATGTGCCGAAGAAGACTTTTACATCGCTCGACCCCATCCCGAGGGTCACGAGGGCCACGAGGGTGCCGCCCGCCCGCGGGCCAGCCGCCTGAAAAAGATGCTGCAAGTTGAGACCCGCCGGCACCACCTCAGGGCGATAGAAGAAGGCCGCCGCGAGAGTCTCCGCGGCCGCCGCACAGGTCACGACCACATCCACCACCGCCCCCGGCGCGCCAGCTGGCGTGCGCACGGTCAGGTAGCCCCCAGCTGCCTCCCAGTCGAGAAACTCGGCCGGCTGCGCCCCAAACCGGGCCGTGCAATCGGAGCCGAGGCCTTCCCCGCGGATGACGACGGGCTCGCCCCCACGCGCGGCCCCGGCGACGGGCTCGAGGCCCTTCAATTCAAGAGGCACGGTGAACACGAAGGCGTCAGCGATGCCTGCAATTTCAAGGCCATCAGACACAATCACGGCGACGCGGCCGCCGCGGTCGGCTCCGCGAGAGGCCGTCTTCCCAGTGATCGTGGTCTCGTCGACCCGGCGGGTGTCGATGAGCCGCTGGCCCCCGACAAGCACGTAAGTCCCGCGGGTAAAGCTCTTGCCGACGACGGTCACCGCGGTTCCGCCGGAGGTTGGGCCCTCAGTCGGAGAGATCGACGTCACGGCGAGCCCGGAAGTATAAAGAAAACCGCGTTCGAGCCTCTCACGCTGGCCATCGGGCAGCTCGAGGTCCACGTCGACGAGCCCGACCGCGTGCGCCGGCGTCGTCACGTTGACGCGCCCATCATCGAGGATGGTCGGTCCCTCGCCGGCCTTCCCATCAAAAAAGACCTTGATTCCCTTTTGAAAACCTGAGCCATGGACCGTGACGCGGTCCCCGCCCGTCGGCAGGCCGACGCTGTCATCCACGCGCACAATCGTCAGCGGAATGAAGACGTCACCGCCGTCGCCCTCGCGCGTGTCCGCCCAGCCATTGGGGAGCTCTGGGCAGCCCGCCAGGGACGCGAGCGCGGCGACGCACAGGAGCCCCACGAGGACCCGCCCCGCGTGGGTTTTGCGATGGGACAGGGGACGCAGGAAGGGGCCGGGGTACGCGTCATCGACCTCGACCCCGTCGACTGCTCTCTCATGCGACGAGCCAATCGCGGCGGTATCGATGTGCATCACGCTGCCTCCCTCTTAAATGAGCCGAATGAGTGTAAGCGAGACGCCGTCGATAATTCAACCAAGAGCCGGTTCGCGTTGCCCAACGCCGTCGTCATCGGGGGGCGCGCGACCCTAGAACTCCCACCTAAAATGAAGAAAAAACCCTATTACCCCTGAGATCATAGGGGATATAAGATCTTGTGGTTGAGCGGGATCTTCACAAAACGGGGGGCATGATGGTGGCACGGAGCGTCCTTCCTTATCCAGTACATCGAGGATCTTCGAGCAACGGGGCGACGTCGCTCGAAGATCTTCCGAGAAAATACGGACAGCTCTCGCTGGCCGCGGGGTTGGCCGCAGTGCTTTGACCGATCGGTGTTGGGGCCTTTGGGGCTTGACATTCCTGTCGCGCACAAGTTAATAATATCTTGTACTCACATTCGGAGGCGTCATGCGCTTGTTGTCTGCGTTCGGTCACTGCTCGACCTTTGTGTCAGGTCTTCTCGTCGCGACGATTTTCGCGGGTTGTTTCCCGCAACTTCCACCGGAAGACGTTGTGGATTCCACAACGAACGACGACGCCTCCTTGCCGGCGGATACCGAGGCTTTGTTGGATACGCTGCTAACCCAAGACACGCAGACGTTCCCAGACACCTCCGGGCCAGTGTGTGCCCCCCCGTGTACTCAGGGCGGGACCTGTACGGCGCCGAACGTGTGCGATTGCGCGGCTACGGGCTACACGGGCGCGACGTGCCAGACGCCGGTGTGCACAACGCCGTGCGCAAATAACGGGTCGTGTACGGCGCCGAACAGCTGCCACTGCGCGGCTACGGGCTACACGGGCGCGACCTGCGAGACACCGGTCTGCGCGACGCCCTGCGCGAATAACGGGACGTGCACGGCGCCGAACGTGTGCACTTGCACGAGCACGGGCTACACGGGCTCAACCTGCGAGATACCTGTATGCACAACGCCCTGCGCGAACGGTGGGACGTGTATGGCGCCGAATACCTGCCATTGCGCGGCTACAGGCTACACGGGCTCGACCTGCGAGACGCCGGTGTGTACGACGCCCTGCGCGAATGGTGGGACCTGCACGGCGCCGAACGTGTGCACTTGTGCTACGGGTTACACGGGCGCGACCTGCCAGACGCCGGTCTGCACAACGCCGTGCGCGAATAACGGGACCTGCACGGCGCCGAACGTGTGCACTTGCACAGGCATTTTTGTGGGTTCAATTTGCGAGACGCCGGTCTGCACAACGCCCTGCGCGAACGGCGGGTCGTGCACGGCGCCGAACACCTGCCACTGCGCGGCTACGGGCTACACGGGCTCGACCTGTGAGATACCTGTGTGCACAACGCCGTGCGCGAACGGTGGGTCGTGCACGGCGCCGAACGTGTGCACTTGCACGAGCACGGGCTCGACCTGCGAGATACCTGTGTGCACAACGCCGTGCGCGAATAACGGGACTTGTTCGGCGCCGAATACCTGCAATTGCACGAACACCGGCTACACGGGCTCGACCTGCCAGACGCCGGTGTGCGGCCCCACAACGTGCCCAACGCTACCGGGCTACACGCCGACGTGCAACGGTCGCGTTCATTGCGAGTACGCTCGGACCAGTCCGACAGCGACGTGGCATGCCGATGACGTGTGGATCTACGTGCCGGCTGGCAGCTTCCCGATGGGGGCGCCGGCGACGGAAGCAAACTCAAGTACTGCCGAGCGCCCGGTCCACACGGTGACCTTCGCGCAGGGTTTCTTCATCGGCAAATATGAAGTGACGACACGGACGTACGAGGCATGCGAAGGGGCTACGAGCTGCACGCTACCATCGGTCGCGGACTGGACCGGGGAGGGTTGGGGGTTAAGCCGAACGAGCAACGCTCGGGCGACGCACCCGCAGAACGGTGTAACTTGGGCGCAGGCGGGGGCGATGTGCGCGTGGCTGGGTGGACGTCTCCCAAGCGAGGCTGAGTGGGAGTACGCCGCAAAGGGTCCAACGACGCATCGGAAATACCCGTGGGGGAACAGTCCAGAGCCAACGTGCGCGAATGGGACGGCGGTGTGGAACGAGGCCACCACCATTGCCGGCTACGGCTGTGGCATCGGCGGTACCTGGCCGGTTGGTCAGAAAACAACGGGCCTATCAACCATGGGTGCGCTGGACATGGCGGGCAACCTTTGGGAGTAGGTCGAGGACTGCTTGCACTTTGACTACACGGG
>Ga0105051_10002036_pt1 | contig 26572 bp, 28 predicted proteins | sample FRY02_FD_78383 | JGI IMG/M metagenome (GOLD analysis project Ga0105051, IMG submission 78383) | Freshwater microbial communities from Lake Fryxell liftoff mats and glacier meltwater in Antarctica - FRY-02 (megahit assembly) | ecosystem: Environmental > Aquatic > Freshwater > Ice > Glacier... | reverse complement strand
TTCGGACAATGCAAACGCGATTTCAGCTAACCCCGCGGCCATCCAGCGGTCAATTCCTGCAGAGCAGCGGGATTTTGGAAAGAAATTTTTTCCACTATATCCCGTTTGTTTTACTTATACTTCCAACCCAATAGCGACGCCGTTGGGGGTTTGTTAGCAGGCTTGTTATCTTTTGTTTTACAGTTGACTAAGGAGCTTTGTATTAATGATTTCGCGATCCGCTAATTCGCTGGATTGCTCTACCAGCGCAGATCGCACTGATTGCTGGGTTGCTCCATTTATGTGCTTCACATTACCGGTAGCTTCCTCTACATACTTAATATATTTCACATCACCGGGTTGGAGAGTGACTTGAATTGTGGCCAAATTACCGCGAACTTTTTGTGCAGTTAAAACGTGGTCTCCCGGTGTAATTTTTAATGCATAATAGCTATTAAACTCAAGCGTACCAATCTCCTCATCATTTAAACTAATTGAAGGAGGAATTGGGATTGTAGTTCGTGCGCCTCTCTCCGGCGTATACACATAGATTAGAGCTTCATCATCTGTAACAGCCATTTTAGTAAAGGAAGGCCCGTTTGCAGTGGTGCAGCCAATAAAACTGAATGTGACCAAGGTTAATAAAAATTTCTTCATGGATACGTCCTATTTTAAGTACAGTTAAAATTAAAATGCCAAAGTAATCGGCGCCTACGGCATCGGGTTTCTTGCCTTGTCAGGAGTGCCGCGTTAGATAGAAAATGCAAAAATCCAAGAACGCACCAACCATAAAGATTAGTAATCCTTGCATTTCGGTAGCCGTATTGCTATCACTAACACTGGTTTCCATAGCGCCAGACAAGCGGCTAAAGTGCGTCCTGTATAAAAGACAGGCTTTAAAGCGTCAGCCACCATACAAAACACCCATGTGCCAATTTTTACGTAAGTCGAAATATACTCCAAGTAGCAGGCTTGCTATGGCAATGTAATCAACTATAAGCATTGGAAAGTAAGCCCAATGAATGACTGGAGTGGCCGTTTCTTCTTGTAATGAAAATTCTATTTAGGCGTGTTTTTGGCCATTACTTTTCCTTGTGTCAAATTTTGATGTATTTTAGAACTGAATAGTGATCTCAGCGCCTTTTAAGCTGATGCTACGCTCAATTGTTAACTTTGCATTGTGCGCTTTACAAATTTCATTAACTATGGCTAAACCAAGACCTGAACCATCGTTATTTGATTGATTACTTCGCCAAAATGCTTGTAAAGCAAGAGTCTGGTTTTTTTCATCTATGCCTGGACCATTATCTGAAAAGCTTATCCAGTTATCGCCGACTTCAACACGGATCAATCCATTTACGGCACCATGCTTAATTGCATTTTCAATGATATTTTTACAGGCAACCGTCAGTGCACCGTGGTCACCATCAATAACCGAGTCTTTATTACCTGTTACTATCAGTTCGAGATCTTTATCTTCACGCAGAACTAGGGGACCCAAAAGCTGGCAGGCATCGGTCACGGGTTTGACGATAGGTATCGGCTTATGTATATAGGTACTCGAGTTTTGTGCCCGAGACAAATCAAGAAGTTGTTCAACACTACGGCTCATATAGGTTACATCTTGTAATAAATCTGTGATTAAACCGTCTGGTAGTTCACTCAGCTCAATACGTGTACGAATGATAGTCAAAGGCGTGCGAAGTTCATGTGCCGCGTTAGCAACAAAACGTTTTTGCTCTTCAAACCCAGTTTCAACCCTTGCTAAAGCACGATTAACCGCATTGGCTAACGGCACAATTTCATTGGGCATTTTATCGATACTGAGACGTTGATCTAATTGGTTTGGTGAGATTTTATTGGCATCCAGAGCAACACGCTTTATTTTTGTTGTTGTTAATTTGAGGGAAACTAAGCTCACAAGAATAAAAAGTAATCCAGAAGCAAAAATCATCACTTTAAAACTAGCTTGAATGGCTGGCATTACTGCCTCTTTTGCAAACTCACCCAGGCGATCACTTCTTGCAACATCGATATAAAGAGCACGATCTTGTAGCTTCACCTGAAGACGAAATCCGGTGATCGGCCCTAATTTCGAATCTAATCTAATGGCACCTGGGGATAGGTCTAAAGGTAAATAATGTAGTAAAGTTTGGATTGCAACAGCATCTGATGCTGAGCTTTTAATGATTTTATTGGTATTTTTATCCACTATCCGGAATCCAAGATTACTGTATAAGTTATCATATGCCCAACTGAGAATATCTGGGTTACTAACCTGAATTTCTCCTTGATCGTTGATACTCAACACTTCCATAATATCGTAAGCCAGCTCTTCGGAAGGCTCTTGCGCGGCAAGATCAGCAAAATCACCGCTATTGAACGTAACCATTGCCAGCATTAAAGAGCCGAATAACAATATACCGGCAATACAATAGTTAAATAGCAAGGTCGCTGTAAGGGAATAACGAAACGTCCATAAATAACGAAATAACTTCATTCAGTAACCTTTTCAACATGCAAAATATATCCAATACCCCTGAGTGTTTTTAATTCGAAGGTTGCCCCTGCGGAGACCAACTTTTTACGTAGTCTGTGAATGGCGACCTGAATTGCATTTTCGCTCACATCATCATCAAAACCATATAACCTGTCTTTCATCGCATCTTTAGATACTGTGATCCCCGCATTGCTGATTAAATAACTCAGAATAGCAATTTCAGTTTTTCCTAAAAATAAAGGGTTCCCCTGAATATCAAGGTGCTTAGAAGTCAGGTCTAGTTTGATATTACCGTGGACTAGCATGCTGCCTGCAAGCGTCCCCGGACGCCGTAATAACGCCCGTAATCTTGCAAGTAACTCTTCGATAGAAAATGGTTTTACTAGGTAATCATCGGCTCCCAAATCAAGCCCGGTAATTCTATCTTGTATATCTCCTCTGGCGGTTAAGATCAGTACAGGAAAATGATAATCTCTCTTTCTGAGGGTTTTAAGTACTTCTAAACCATCGAGATCAGGTAATCCGAGGTCGAGAATAACAGCATCATAGTTAGTGATCTCACATAAGGAAATTGCAATTTTTCCACTGGTCGACATATCGCAACTTGCCGGGAATTTTTCACAGGCTATTTTTAACAGCGTGGCTACTTTTGGATTGTCTTCGACAATGAGTACTCTCATTCTTAAAACCTTTTCATAATTTTATCGGTACATATCAACTTGACACAACAGGGGATCACAACCAGAGTGGCTAAACTCGTTAGTAATACGGCATGGTAAAAACATTCACAATTGATTGATTTAAAGATTATCCCTTTTTTATACTAAGTAACATGCGATCAATTAAAACCATGCCATTATTCACTACAATACCCATCAAGCCGAGCAGGCCCAAAAGAGACATAAAACCAAATGATACCCCACTTAACAGCAGAGCAGGAAATACCCCGCTTGCCGCTAGTAGTACTGTCAATAATGTAATTAAAGCCAGTCTGATAGACCTCGACTGTGTGACCGCCATTTTGTATATATCCAAGGCCTAAAGGCCGGTACTTGCCCATTTCATATGCTGTCTAAGATCGTTAAGTTTCACCACGGCTTTCAGCATTTAATTCTGGTTAAGTTCTAATGCTAATGTCGGTTTTACCAGAACATAACCGCGGCAAGTATCTACTGTATGCGGAAGATTATTTACAACAGGCGAAATAGTTTCTGCTATTTTAGCGAGTCGCTCCCTGTCAGAACCTAATACAAAATTTTCTCAGCCCCTTGCACTACGACAGAAATAATCCCCATGTTTGAAGAGTTGTGGGTCACAAGATGCCCGGGTTGCAGAAACCGGAGTGAGGCGCGCTCTTCGTCCAGAAAACCTTTGATCACCGCATCATACGGAGACTGCCCCGTCAGAAACGTGCCTTTCACTATGTAAAGCATAGCGCCTCTAACGATTTGCTTCATGGTGGGCGGCATAAAGATGACGCCTTCGGCGGTGCCCGACATCAGAACTTGGTCGCGTGCGATCATGCCGTTCTCTATAAGGGGCCATTGTTTGTCGTCGTACAGAAATCGGGTGGACTCCGCATCGGCCAGCGCTTTTTCTACCAGCGATCGGAAAGACAGAATCATTTCACCTGCACGGGCGTCTTGGCGTATCTCCTCATTGATCTGCGTGACAAGACGCTCGTTTTTTACAAAGCTCTCCCAGTCAAGAGGAACCACGAAGAGCCCGCCCGAGGGAAAGCGATCTGGTCCGCTTTTGGCATCGCTGAAACCTGTGCCGGAATCGTAATTGTCGGGATCAATCAGCCGCGTCAGCACACTCCTGTTGCTGAAATCACCGCACAGAAAGAAACCTTTTTGCGCAGCATCAAAATCCTCGATACGTTCAATGTCGCGATCAAATCTTGTGCAGATCTCGACCTCGTAGTCGAGCAGTTCGTCTGCATCCGTTGAAACTGTTGTTACAGGTGGGGTGGCGACACCGAATTTTGGAAAGTTGAAGACAGACTCCGAGCCTGTCTCCTCCTGATGCTCAGGGAAATTGGTGCCGCTTGCAACATGTCGCGTGCCCGCTCCAGCAGCAGGCAAGAGATCATCAAAACTGCGCTGCACAATCGGGAACTGGTCAGTAGCATCGGCCTGCGCAATATCGACAAGTGTTTCGATTCCAACGTCCGTCAGAACATCGAAGAAGTCGGTCTTGGTGGTTAACCCTGCGGCGGTCAGATCAACTGCCGAAATCTGGTCCCCTTGCAGTTCGGTGACCAGCAATACATGGGGGCCGTCTGGCGTGCGCCGCTCAAGCGCAAGGGTCAAACCCTTTTGCGGTGAAAGAACGCTAGTGGAAAGCGGCTGTGCTTCCCCTTCAAACGGGTTTGTACGTTCAGGGTCTTCGGGCTGCATCAGCCAGCTGCCAGCGGCCAGTACAACGGCAACGCTTGTGGCCAGTTTCAAGTTTTTCATATCTACACCTTTTGTGATTTTGTTAGAAGAACGTCCGGCTTCGAGCCGGAGCAGAACGCCTGTGGAAATGCTGACCTACGTGTCCTCAAAGCTGATGCTGCTATTCTTTGGGTCCCCAGCCAGCGTCGATAGATCAAGGATCGTGAACAGAATCGTGCACTCAGGCCCTACAATTTTTGTTGGCGAGAGAGTCGCAACTGTTCGGTGGTGAGGGTGATACGGGTTTGCTACGATTGCGCTTGCGTACTGGCATAGTTATCGGCTGATTGTGCTGAATAAACCTTCACTTATGCTTATCCTCATCTAACTTGCATACCTTCGGTAATATGCAGTTTATGCAAACGACCGCGTTGCAAACTCGTAATATCAATAGACTGCTGCCCTACAATTTTGCGTGCAAAGCGAATATAGGAAGCGGCTGCCAGCGTCACTTTGGTCGTGGCTAAAGCTGGCTTAAAACCCATTTTTGTTTTCAGGTATTGTTCTTCTATCCGGGAGCCGCCTAATATCATCGTTATAGAAAACAATAAATCGGGTCTGTAATACAGAGGGTTATTATTAAAATGCATAGGCATAACCAAAGATCATGTTATACCCACCATCGGCATCAATAATTGGGCTATCTTTTATTGGGTCATCGAAAGCCTTGTATTGCAGCATCGCGAAAAATCTGTGGTGAGGCCCTGAAAACCAGGTACTTCTGATCCCCATCACAAGATTAACGGCGGAATCAGCCTGATAAAATTGACGTGTCTGAGTCACTTCGGTGCTTTTTACGCCATAATAATAGTTAACCAAGTCATCACTCTGAAACTCTGCACCGATATAGGGTGAAAGCTGGCCATTATCAAAATTAATGGGATAACTAAAGGAAAAGTCTGCCTGATATCCTTCATGTGTGCCTAGTGTATCTGCGACGACTTCTATGCCAATTTTGCCAAAGCCGGTGTCATAACTGAATTCAACACCTAGGTCCAGGGTGCCATCTCTGTCATCCATGCCCGTCAAATATGGACTATCGTCTGCTTCATAGCCGTCCAGTCGATAATTCCCAGTGAAACCGAAAGAATAATTATCATTGTCATATAACTGATAGCCAAATTTTGGGCCCTGCAGATAAAACTTACCGTAATCAATGATCAATATAGGTATAACAATCCCATCACTATCCATCTCGGTATAACCTTGATCTTGAATGACCGTACCTACGCCAACGCCCCAACTTAGTTCGGGTTCATCATATTTATCAGCTGCATGGGCTTGTTGTGCGCCTACTAAAAAACCTATGGTGATGACCGAGTGTATAATTTTCATATTAGTTCCTTTCAATGTTGTAAAAATAAGATCCATAATGTATCTGTAGCTCAATCAAGCGAGTGGTTAGCCAGACTTCGTGACAAAAATTAGCAGTTGAATGTTTCTTGAAACTTACACGTCGAAAATAAATCAGGAAAAAATAAAAATGCCTCTGATTCTGCTCATTCCCCATATTCTTCATTCGCCAGATGCATAATGTATCTGTAGCTTGATCAAACGATTTGTCAGCTAGACTTCATGGCAAAAATTAACAGTTGAAGCTTTCTTGAAACTTACACATAGAAAATAAATCGGGAAAAAATAGAAATACATGCGCTTATTGACCGGGAAATAAGGGGCCGGCGGTGAACATGCCGTTCATTCCTGAGCCAGAGCAGGTAACAGCTCATGCCATACAGTTTTCACTGGCTTCCTTACGGGCTGAGTGCGGTTGAGCGGGAATCTGCTATCGCGAGCCCTTCCCAGCGAAAAGAGGCCATGCAACCTGGGGCAGGTTGATAGTGAAGGTGCGCTTGAGCCACTGGGCCCAGGTAATACCCAAAGCACCCGCTGCCCTCGCGGCCAGCTCTTGCCGCATGACGTTCGGTAGGTGTGCGGACTTCTGTGCTGGAGATGGACTGGATTCCTTTGCCGCGCCGGGCTGGTGTGACCAGCCGACGCCAGCGGTGATTCAGGGCAATCACGTCGTGGTAACGGGTGGGGTTGACCCTCGGCTTCGGTACCAGGGCTGCTAATCGCGCAGTGGAATCCGCGGGTTCGAACCCTACCTGAGTCATCGCATCCCGGTAGGGCGTCTTCCGGGAGTAAACCACCCTGCCAGTGGAACTGAGCGATGGACGTGCGATGGCTACTGAGGAGCGGGCGATGTAGGGACAGACTCCCGCCGGTTTATTTCGCTCGTGTCCCTCGCAGCTCGCTCCCGCGTGAAGCCAAAACCCATTGGCCTTGGCCACCCGCGCCAGCCCTGGACCAGGCCGGTCCAGGGGGCGGATCGTGCGGATCATGAACGCCTTGCATCCCTGCTGCGGGCCAACGGCGATTCGAGTTGAGATGGAACTGGCATGGATCAGGGGCAGGTTCCGCCCCTCTTTATGGGTGTTGCGTCGGTCTCTTTGGCCGGATCAGTATCCAGCCAAGCGCTCCCGGCTCTGGCTCCTGCTCCGCTCTACGTCCTGCGTCCATGCAATGCTCAGCATCCTGTTGCAGCAAGCCCTGTCGCTCGGGGCAGCGGCCGACGCGTCGGCTAATCAGCGGCGCCAGTTCATCCAGTTCGCCTTTGTCCGGCGCCTTTACGCGTTGAAAATAGGGTGGGCGGTTGTCGCGATAGACGTAGACGCCATCCAGAGACAATATATGAAAGCGTACAAGGTGAATTGATGCGGAGGATCAGGAAAAAGTGTCCTGGGGGACATTGAGTGAGCTGCACGCCAGAGTGCTTGCGTGCAGGTTTGCATACCCTGCTTGCGACGATGCCGGATAAAAGCCTCCAGCGTACCCTGATGAACTCGCCGCAACGGTAGATCACCAATGTGCGGGTCCAGAATTTTCAGAGACTGTGCGTAGCGGCCAATACTGCGTTTATGCTGATAGTCCAGCAAAAACTTGGTTGCCGCCTGCCGAAAAGAGCGCTCTACTCGAATGCCATAGACACTCGCCTTGCGCATCTCCTCCAATCGTCGAATCAGGTATCGTTCCGCCTCCGCGAGCTCGCTTGTTCCAGTGCTCTCGTGAAGTCGGCCATACCCCCTGACGCATTTATCAATGTGCCAGATGCCCTGGGTGCCTCTCTTGTAGAGGCCCGGGATTCGCTTTGACATAGGATTTCTCCTCTATGTGTTGGCGAACACCCACAGCGGTTCTTATACTGCTCCGCCCAGGCGTCCAGTTCAAGTCGGTCAAAGGCAATGCCCTGCTTGCCGGTGGGAATTTGAGTCAGGTTCCGCCGCACCTCACGGTTGAATCGGTTCTTATCCATTCCCAGATAGCTGGGCGCATCGCGCAGACGGATAAATCGCGGGATCATCGAAGTCATTTCTCAGCGACCCAAGTAGACGGCAGTAATCTGCTCTCTGACATGGCCCAGCTCTTTGCTGATGGTTAGGCGGGCCTGCTGATCCACACGCCTTTGATCTTCGCTGAGATTCGCTTTGGAAGGCCCGCCCCCATGGGGCGATGGCCAGCCGGTCAGTTCCAGATAGCGCTGCTGCGCATAGGCATGACGTAGGCCGTGCATCTTGGATAACCCGGCATTCGCGGTGTGGCGCTCATAGATTCTGAGCTGCTCGATGTATGACCGGCCCCGGGGGATGAGCGATCCTGAGCCTGCCAATTGTTTGGCCTGCGCCAGTAGATCGCGCTGTTCTTGATTGCGTATGGGGACGGTGCGCTCTCGACCGCCCTTGGTCCAGCTGGCCTTTAGTTGCAGATAATTGCCCCGGTCGGCCCAGCGCGGTTGAATTTTGATGGCCTCTTCGCGCCGCAGCCCAAAGGCCTCTTGCAGTTCTAAGCTCATCCGCACGTTTTCGTCTTTGACCTGAGTAAGTCGCAGATCATCAAGATGCTTGGCCTTGCTGTGATCGGACACGAACTGCCGGTCCGGTATGCCATAGGCATCGTTACTGCGTGCCACAACATTCTGCCTGTTGATCTTCTCGGCCCACCAGCGCAAACAGCTCATGCGGTTTTTGATGGTGCCCGGCGACAGGTTTTGCCCCAGCCAATGGTTTACCAGCGCTTGGACGTGTTTCTGTTTGAGCGACGTTGCCTGCAGTTGCCGAAAGCCCAGTTCGTGTAGCTGGTTGGCCATGGCGGTTAACTGGCGCTCCCGACCCACTCGGGTCTCAAAGCTGCCTTCATGACTGTGCTTGCAGAGCTTTTTCAGTTGGTAGTTCAGGTCTCGCATAGTGTTATATCCAAAGGTGAGTGTTTCTGATCACCTGGCAACAGAAGCTGCGCAGGCCCGGCAAGCGGTACGATCACGGGACACCAATCCCGGTTGACCTGAATGTGTCTGGCCATAGACAGCACGGCGTGTTTTCTGGGGAAAACGGTTCCGTGCAAACCAACGGTTACCCAGCTTTGGGCTGGGGTAGAACTTCCTCCTTTAGGATTAAGCAGAACGCACTGACCGGCAGTGTGTTTGCGGGGTTGAAGAAACTGTCAGGTAGTCAGGGCGTAAATGCCCGGACATAAACAGCGGTTATGGTGCAGGTCCCCAAGATCTGGGGAACGGATTTGAAGAGGCGCTACCCAGATGAAGCGGTATCGCGAGGGTTCGAAGATGGACCAGGTCATGGCTGACCCTTGCGTCAAGAAAACCCGGTTAGACGCTGTCAGCAGACTCCTGAACCGCCGGAATCTGCCTACCCCATTTGCTTGCACAAGGTGGGGTCGCCTTGCCACTTTTCCGCAGTGGCTGCGTATAGTGGGTCCACTTTACGAACACGAAATACGGCTGTCACAAAGAATTCGACCGCCATTGGGCGTGGTTTTTGTCACTAGAGGCGGGTTGGGAGTACGTGGGCGCCCACGTCACTACCCGCTGCGCTCGGCAGTGACTTGGGCTCTTACGGCTAAATCAGGGTACGTTCTGGTTCGCCCGTATCGTTCTCAGCGTCTGCAGTGCCGGTAGAGTCCCGCAGGATCATATGTCCGGCTCCAACTCTGCATTGACGACAAGCTTCCAGTCCCGCAAGCGCTGTCCAGCCTCTTCGTCACCACCGGGCATGAGCATCGTGTACTCACGCGCATGCTGGCCGACGTATTCTCTAAGGCCCGCCGCTGCACTCTCTGCCTCAACGAGTTCCAGAATATAGCCGAGCCGCTGGACCCAGGTGATCGGGGCCGTTGCGGCGGCTTCTGCCAATGCTGATGCATCGATCTTACGGGCTAGTTCTGAAAGGATAGTGGCGACCTGATCCAATCCGCCAACATGTGCCGGATACCCGGCCAGGTCAACAGCCGTATTCTTGGGCGTGGAAACCCTTAGCTTGCCGCGTGAGGTGTTGAATGTTCGTACCGGCACGTCGTCAATGTTCTTTCGCGCGATGAACTTGACCCGGACTTTCCCGCAACGAATCGGTCTGCGATTCTTTTGCACGAAGACCTGAAACTCCTGCGGGCGCTGATGGGCGGCTCCGTAGTATTGCGCCGCCGTGAGCAGTCCGGCGTAGTAGCTTAGCTCTTTGACTTTCATGAGGTCGGGGATGAACTGTTCAGCTGGAAGGCACCCCAAAGAACGATACTCCAGCGGGATGATGACGTAGAATCCACGAGCAGGGGTGGCAATCAGCCCCTGTTTGCTGAGCCGGTTTAGCGCAAGCTTGCTGGCATCGGGCGAGACTCTCAATCCGTCTCGAGCCTCTTCTGAGGTAAAGTTATAGCGTCCCTTCGAGGCCAATATCTCGATCAGGTCTTTTGCCGCTATACGGTCTTTGTTCGATATCACTCACGCAAAGTATCTATAGATGATACTTTTCGCAAGCAATAGCGTATCGCCGGTAGAGGCAAATTCTGCAGTAAAAGGTGACGTGGGGTTTTAACGTAGAGAGCGATAAGGTCTGCTGTGAATATCCCGCCAAGTCCGGACGAGAGTCGCTAAAGTCTGCCGACAGAAGCTCTGCACTGCGCTTTTGCCACTAGATGAAAGCCATCAAAAATAGTGTAATAAAAGTAGTATGGATACCTAAAACACGAAAAATATAATGACTCTGTAAAACATGCAGGCGGCTCCACACTTGCAAGACATTAAATATAATGTCATATAGGTAGCATGGCTACGCAAAAGGACCAGAAATTAAAGAAATTGATGACACAGCTCCGGCCTGGTGCTGTGTGTCTGGCTGCGTGGCTGGAACGGCAAGGTATATCGAGAGACTTGCAGCAATATTATGTCCGCAGCGGCTGGCTTGAAGCGATAGGACGAGGGGCGTATGCCAAGCCTGGTCAGAGCGTAGAGTGGCAGAGTGCGCTGGAGGCGCTCCAGCAGCAGGCAGATCTTGAAGTTCACGTAGCCGGTCTGACCGCACTGGCGAACAAAGGCTACGGGCACTATCTCTATTTTGGAAAAGAGCGAATACAGCTTTTCTCGCCGCTAGGCGTAAACCTCCCAGCTTGGTTCACGAAACATGATTGGGGCGCAAAGATAGAGCACACAAAAACAGGATTTCTGCCGCGCCGAAAGGAACTTAAGGACATAGAGAGCACATCGCGTGAGCTTAAGGAGTCTGCGCCTGAACGCGCGATGATGGAGTGCCTGTACCTGACGCCCAAAACAATGGGACCCGTAGAGTGCTACCAGCTCATGGAAGGGCTCGCGAATTTGCGGCCTTACCTTATGCAAGCGCTACTGGAATCCTGCACGTCCGTAAAGGTTAAGCGTCTCTTCCTGTATATGGCCAAGAAAGCTGGTCACAAATGGCTAAGCCACGTAAAGCTAGGTGATGTCGATCTGGGTAAAGGAGATCGCAGTATCACGCCGGACGGTGTGTACATCAAAGAATTTCATATCAGTGTGCCTCAGGAGCTGGCGCTATTGTGATTGCCGAGAGTTATAGAAAGCAGGTAGAGCTTTTACTCCACGTCTTGCCGCACGTGGCCGAAGTGGAGTGTTTTGCCTTGAAGGGTGGCACAGCCATTAATCTATTCCACGACAATATGCCCAGGCTTTCGGTCGACATTGATCTGACCTACATCCCGATGGAAGACCGCAAAACGGCAATGGCTGGAATTACTGCAGGACTTGACCACTTACAGAGGGCACTAGCCAAGAGCAGTAGATCAATCCGGGCAACATTAGTGCCGCAAAGTGATGGTCAGGAATCCAAGCTTCTCTGTCGAAGCGCATATGCTCAGATCAAAGTCGAAGTGAACACCACGATACGAGGTTGTTTACAGCCGCCCGAAAACAAACCAGTTGTTCGCGCAGTGCAGGAAGAATTCGGGCTTTTCGCGGCGATCAATGTGGTGTCCAGGGGCGAACTCTATGGTGGCAAGATATGTGCTGCGCTTGATAGGCAGCACCCGCGTGATCTGTTCGATGTTCATCAGCTTTTTGATAGTGGTGGGATTACAGAAGACATAAAGCTGGGTTTCATCGCTATGCTGGCAGGACACAATAGGCCAGTGCATGAATTGCTCGGCCCAAATTATCAGGATCAGCGGCAGCTATTTGAATCGCAGTTTCAGGGTATGACTCTGGCTCCTTTTACCTATGACGACTTCGAGTCCACAAGAGAGCGGCTGATTGGTGAAATTAGTGCGGTGCTATCCGAACAAGATCGCCAGTTTCTGATGGGACTTACGGCAGGTGAGCCAGACTGGTCGTTGTACCCCCTAGAGGGACTGGAGCACATGTCAGCCGTAAAATGGAAACTACTTAACATTCGGAGACTTAAGAAGGATAACCCGGATAAACTTGGTGAAATGCGCCGTGCGCTTCAAGACCATTTTGCAGCCGACTAAATTTTCAGACGAGCGGAATCATGCCTCTTGATAAAATTATTGATGTCCAGAAGGTTGGGCGTTTTGAAAAACTTCATGTCCCGACCGGTATCCGGTTCTCAAAGCTCACACTGGTTTTTGGTGAAAATGGCTGGGGTAAATCGACAATAGCAGATATTTTGCGTTCCGTTTCTACACGGGAACCGAAAATTCTCACCGGGCGTGAAACGCTCGCCTCGGCAGGAACCCAAAAAGTCCTTCTTCTGGTAGACGGCAACCAGGCAGAATTCAATGGGGAAGCTTGGCAAGGTCCGTGCCCGAAAGTGGCAGTCTATGACCAGATATTCGTAAACCAGAATATCTTTTCGGGAGACTCAGTTTCACACGACCACCTCAAAAGGCAATATGGTCTTGTTGTAGGCGAAACCGGCGTATCTCTGATGCGCGATATCGTCAGGATCGATGAAGAAGTAGGAGAGGTAAGTACAACGATCAGGCGGTATGAACATACGATTCAGGGTGTAATTGCTACTTTGGGAGCCAATAGCCTGTCTGTTGACCAGTTCATTTCCTTAGAGCAACTGGATAATGGCGATCAGGCTATTGCCGAGATGGAGGCCGCCGTTCGCAGACTGGAGCAGATCGACCAGATCGGACGTGCGCCTCTTCCCGACCAGCTTCCAGAGCCCTCAAGCACAGAGTCCCTGCGATTCTTGCTTGCAAGCAGTGTTGACGGTGTTGCCACAGACGCGCACAGGATTCTTCGCGCCCATATCGAGCGTTACCATGCAGCCGAGGGGAGAGGAAATAGTGCCATGGCCCACGAGGTATGGCTTGAAGCCGGTCTATCATATGTACCGGATGATCCATGCCCGTTCTGTGGCCAAGAACTGCAAGACAGATTACTCGTGGATGCGTATCGCGACTTTTTCAGTAATGCATACAAGGAACTGGCGGCCCGTGTTCAGCGCAGCCGCGCGACGATTGAACGACATGTCTCCGGGGAGTACGCAGATACGATTCGCCGGGCGATGACCGGTATCGCAACAATTGAGTCCAATTGGCGAGCACTTGCAGATGTAGAAGAGCCGGGTATCACAATGCCGGATGAGGCGTTAGCGCTGCTGATTGACGCCGCCACTGGTGTCGATGCACTGCTGGAATTAAAGCAGCGCGATCTGGTCTCTGCTCTTCCCGAACAGGACATCGCTGGCGCTCTCACACAGTGGGAAGAGGCCGTCTCCGTTATCAAGGAGATCAACCAGCAGATCAGGGCTTACCGGGAGGGGTTAATCGCGATCCGGGATGCACAAGATGCCGCTGATCTTCCCGCGCAGAAGACTGCGCTCTCTATTTTGAGGGCCAGGACAAGGCGCTATGAACCGGATATGGTTGTGAATAATGAAGAACTCCAGAATGCGCAGCTCCGAAAAGCGGCACTTGCTATTGATAAAACGGCAAAGCGTGGCGAGTTAACGGTCCATACCACAGCAGTTACACAAGGGTTGGGAGCAACGATTAACGCCTATCTTGACAGGCTCGGTGCCGGTTTCAGAATAGACTATCAGCCACCGAACTATCGCGGAAAAGAACCAGCAGCGTCTTACAACCTTCTGATCAATGATGTACCGGTGCAGCCGCGAACAGCACAGGATGATATAGGTACACCCTGTTTCAAGAACACACTTTCCGCTGGCGACAAGTCCGTTTTGTCGCTGGCAATATTCCTTGCCACTTTGAAGTCCAGAGACGATTTGAATGAAGTGATTGTCGTTCTCGATGATCCGTTTACAAGTATGGATGATTTTCGCCGCAGTTTTACCGTTAATGAGATCAACAAGCTCACTACTCATGTCAGTCAGATATTTGTGCTCTCTCACGAAAAGGGATTTTTGCGTTCAATCTGGGATACGGTGGATCGGGATTTAGTCACGTCCTTGTCTATACAGACTGGCGCTCCCGGACTGGCAAGCATCGCCCACTTTGACCTTGAAGCGGCAACACGGCCCCGCCACCTTACCGAACGAATGGAGGTAGAGGAGTTCTGCCAGCAATCAATCGGGAGTCCGCCGCATATTCGCCGTCTTCTGCGCAATGTCCTTGAAGTTTTCTACAGACAAGCCGATCCGGAATTGTTTCTGCCGGATGATCTGCTGGGGAGCATCATTGCCAAAATCGAGGCAGCTCCCCCAGCGTATCGATACAAGGCAGCATTGGATTATCTTACTGAGGTCAACAGATATACGCGCGCATTTCATCATGCGCCCGTAGTAGGTGCCGCCGTTGAAGACACGAATGTGGAGGAGCTGAGAACCTATTGCAGCCGCGTACTTGGTCTTACGCGCGGTTCGGCATAGGGCTGGCGACGAGTAGTAACGCGGCAGGCTGCGTTCCCCGCCGTTAACTTTCATTTTCTTACCTTGTAGTGTGCGAGAACGATTTCGGTGACAGCTGGAAATAGCCTTCACGGCGGCGGGTAGGTAGTCGTAATCCAACTGGTCGCCACTGCCGGACTTTTGCCGGAATCAGTCCTGCTTTGTTGTGCATTTCGGTGCAACTTGCAACGGGCGTCACCGATAAAAGTTAAATAAAATCAATCACATGGAAATCGGTTGGCCGACTTTTAACCAATTGGTCGATGGTTCGAATCCATCACGGCCCACCAATTTGCATTAACAATGCCACCCTCGCGGTGGCATTGTTGTTTTTATATCGTCGGGTTCGTCCAGAGCGAACCAAATTCTAAAAATGACGCCAGCAATTCAGGCGCCGCAGCGCAGGCGCTCGGCAGGGATGATTGCAGCTTTTAGCCCACAACTGTCAATTCACACGTCCCACCATTGCCTGTTTCTCTCAGACCCTGCGTGCTGCGATGACGGCGAGGCGACTGCCCTCGCCGACAATTGAGCACCAGCAACGTGCTAGCATACCCTTACGCGCCCGCTGCCACGCGTCAGCAGCTTCGATACGGTGCTGGTCTTCATCGGCTTGAAAGTGGCCCAGCACGGCTTGAATTTGCCGATGCTTATCCCTCTCCTCCAGATAGTTGATCTGATCCTGATAATGCTGCACAACGAAGGTTTCCACAGACTCAACCGTAAGGTAAACCGCGCGTTTGCCTCCAACTGCAGCGACAGCGCCCAGGCTCCATCCCGCCAGACGCCACAGTATGAGCAGCCTGCTCTTGCACGCGCTGGGTAACCATTGCTCAAAAAAATCCAGGTGCTGCTGCTCGGCCACGAGGTGCTCGCTGGCGAAGCGCCGAATCTCGGCATTTCGGGTCAGAGCCAGGATGCCCTTGTAAATCCAGACGGCCCCCGTTTCCCCGGCATGGTCGGAGCGCAGGTCGGCTTGCAGGCGGCGACTGAGTTGGCGGGCGTCCGGCATATCACCGACGGTGGGTCGAATCATTGTATTTTCTCCTATGCCGACTTTACGCAAGAAAGTGCGGTATAGACCTTACGAATACAATAATCGGATAACGGGGACAGATAACGGTGACAGACCACGGTTATCTCCGGCTGTTACGCTTTTCTGCATCCTGAAGATAAGTACAGGGTGGCTTGTTTGGTTCAATAAGGATCGGCATAGTCCGTTGAAAACAGACAACGCCCAGTGCCATGAGTACAACATAATGCCGAATGCCAATACAGTCGTGGTGCTTGATTTCAAGACTACAGGTTTGTCGCCCGGAGAGGGTGATCGGGCCATTGAGATCACAGCAGTAACGATTAAGAATAGCGAGGTGACTGCGCGCCTTCAGGAATTGATGAACCCGGGGCAGCGCGCGAGCAGTTTTATCGGATTCTATACCGGGATTACTAATGGGACGCTCGCGCAGGCCAGGCCTTATGGAGAGGTGATGCGGGACTTTGCTGAGTTTATCTGTCGCTATAAGCTGGTGCCGCATAGTGCGTCTTTTGTTAAACGATTTCTCGATGCTAACGAGCCATTAAAGCCGCAGTGATGCACTTTAAGGCTTACCACTGCACATCCATTTTCAGCGCAAAAGCGCACCATTTCTAAAGCGGCATCGTCGTTGTAGCTGGTCATATTGATACATAGTGCCTTGCGAATTCTCTTTCTCTGTCTGTTTTAAAGGAAAAAGCCACTTAATCACGAAGTGCTTCAATTAATAATGACAAATTCGAAAATAAGGCGACTGAGTCTGTATTTTATGGTCAAGTCCCACCCTGCTTACTTTTTTGGAATAGACATGGCCCCAAATACCGTAGTGATTACCGGCGCGTCGTCGGGCATAGGCTTGGCTAGCGCAAAAGGCGCTGAGCCTGTCATTGAAAACAAGGCATGAGCACGAAGATGAAAACTGAAATACATCTAAAAATAAACGCCTACATACTGAATAAAGACCCGGCCACATTGCTCGCTGAAAATTCGGAATTAACCCGCGGGCAAATCAAACAAGCTATGGATAAAGGCGCCGTGTGGTTAGAACACGGTAAAAACGTTAAGCGTTTACGCCGGGTGAAAAGCGCGCTTAAAGTCGGCAACACACTGCACTTGTATTACGACCCTGAAATCTTAGAACAAGAAGCCAAACTCACCACATTAATCAGCGACGAATCATCCTATAGCATTTGGTTTAAACCAGCCGGCATGTTTAGCCAAGGCTCCAAATGGAGTGATCACTGCACCATAACTCGTGCGGCAGAAAAACAGTTAAAGCAAAATGTCTATGCAGTTCACCGCTTAGACAGAGCCACTAGCGGATTAATGATTATTGCTCACAGTAAAAAAATAGCCGCTGAATTATCCAGAATGTTTGCCGACAGAGAAATCGACAAAACCTATCACGCCGTTGTTGCTGGCGATTTCAGCGATAGAGAATTACCACTCAGAATCGATCAAGAGTTAGATGGCAAACAAGCCATAACGGTTATCACTAAAATATTAGATCAAGATGAAAGCAGCAGCACATTAGAAGTTAAAATTGAAACTGGGCGTAAACATCAAATACGCCAGCACCTTGCTCTGATAGGTTTCCCTGCTTTAGGTGACCGCTTATATGCTGATGATGCAAGCGTTGACCTTCAATTAACGGCTTTTCAATTGGATTTCATTTGTCCTGTTGAGCACAGACCTAAGCGTTGGAGCCTCAGTTCAGTTAGCGAACTTCGGCGACTTCATCGGTAAATTTTTTTCATCGTGCAAGCAAAACACTTAGCGAAGAATCCGATACAACAGCCAAGCGCCTGTAACGAACAGTATTACCACGCCGACCGGCGACAAAATCTGTCGGATTGTTTGGTCTAATAACAGGCAGTATAGTCCGTTGAAAATAGACAGCGCCCTGTGCCATGAGTACACCATAATGCCGAATGCCAATACAGTCGTGGTGCTTGATTTTGAGACCACGGGGTTGTCCCCCAGCGAGGGTGATCGGGCCATTGAGATCGGTGCGGTACGAATTGAGAATGGTGAGGTGACCGGGCGCTTTCAGGAATTGATGAATCCGGGGCGGCGCGTGAGCAATTTTATCGAATCCTATACCGGTATTAGCAATGGGATGCTCGCGCAGGCCCGGCCATGTGGAGAGGTGATGCGGGACTTTGCTGACTTTATCCGTGGATACAATCTGGTGGCGCATAATGCGTCTTTTGATAAGCGATTCCTTGATGCTGAACTTGAAAGAATTTCGTGTGATTACTCTGGTCAGTTCTCGTGCTCAATGCTTGCAGCTCGACGCATTTATCAGCAGGCACCGGATCATAAACTGGGTACTCTGGTCGAGTTTATGAATATCCCCGTAGCAGGTACTTTTCACCGAGCGCTTTACGATTCTGAAATGACAGCGAAGCTCTGGTTAGCCATGTTGGATTACGTTCGGAAACGTTACTTTCTGTCGATGATTGATTTCGGGCTGATGCAGAAGTTGGCAAAGACGCCAAAACACGCAGTGGACGGCTTCTGGAAGGCTAGCTGTGATACATAAGGTTACACCGTACTGGCAAGTGAACTAGCCGATATCCACAAGGGTCAGGAAGCGACATGCAAAAAAGGCGACACCACTGGATTACAGTCATCGTTCTGCTGGCGACTTTAAGTGCCTGTGAGCAAGGCCCGCAACTTGACGCTCTGGCACCGGGCGCAACCGTACTGGCCTTTGGCGACAGCGTCACCTGCGGGGTGGGCGCCAATAGAGGTGAGGACTTCCCGACACTACTGGCAGCCGAAACCGGATGGAACGTTATCAACGCCGGGGTATCCGGCGATACCGCTAGCCAAGGCAAGCACCGCATTGGCGGACTGCTGGCGCAGCACCAACCCCAACTGGTGATTGTCGAACTGGGTGGCAATGATTTCCTCCGGCGGCGACCTGCGGCAATGGTCAAACAGGACCTACGCCAGATTATCGACCGGTCCCTCGCCAGCGGCGCCACCACGGTGCTGATCAGCGTGCCAGAACTGTCTTTGTTGCGGTCAACCATGGGTGCCCTCGTCGATGCCCCGATTTATGAGGAGCTGGCCGAGGAAACCGGCGTAGTGTTGGTCAGCGATGTATTCTCGGAGGTGTTATCCGACGACGACTTAAAAGCCGATGAAATACACCCTAATTCTCGGGGTTATCAGGTTCTCACTGCCGGCCTGGTGGCAAGACTCACTGCTGCGGGCCTATTGCACTGATGTGTCTTGTATTAGCCGCAGATGGGATTGGTGTCGCGGTTTAAACAGCATCCATCCTGGCGCCTTCGCTGTGGTCTGTTATCGATTCCCTTTCGTAGATAGCTCTGTCAAATGAAGAAGGATTGAGTTTGCCGGAAGGTCCCGAAATACGACGTGCTGCAGACCAGATCGCCAAGGTTCTGGTAGCTGTGCCTGTCCAGCGGGTCAGTTTTAGTCAGCCAAGGCTCAGGCATTTTGGCGCCAGATTCCGCAGTAAAATCGTGACTGACGTCGAGACCCGTGGCAAGGCCATGCTGACGCATTTCGATAATGGACTGACCATTTATTCGCACAACCAGCTCTATGGCGTGTGGAGAGTCGTCCGGGCCGGCGCCATCCCCGCTACCGGAAGATCGTTGCGGTTGGCGATTCACACAGTTGACTACAGCGCCTTGCTGTATAGCGCCTCCGACATAAGCGTTTGGCCCACGGAAGACATCGGCCGGCATCCATTCCTCGCGCGGCTGGGGCCGGATATTCTCAGCAAAGATCTGCATTGGAAAACCATTGCAAGCAGACTTACGGCACGCGAGTTTGCGGGGCGCAAGTTGGGAAGCATCCTCCTCGACCAAGGCTTCATTGCCGGGTTGGGCAACTATCTCAGGTCGGAAATTCTGTTTGCGGCAGGGCTGCATCCCGATCTGCGCCCGATGGACCTCAGCCAAAAGCAGGTCGGCGATCTGGCCCGCCAGACATTGCAGCTGAGTCTGCGCAGCTACCAGACCGGCGGCATAACCAACAAACCTGGCCGCGAGAAGGCGCTGAAAGCCCGTGGTCAATCTTACGAAAAGCGCAGGTTTGCGGTTTTCGGCCGGGACGGCAAAGCCTGTTACGAATGCGCTTCGCCGATCGTGCGCGAGAACGCAAACTCCAGGCCCTTTTATCTATGCAACCACTGTCAGCGGCCCCGTTGATAAAAACCGGTAAGTCCAGCAACGCGCCGATGGCTCTCTGACAGCTTTCATCTTTCTTATGATTCAGTCTTCGATGATCTCTCGGCGAATTCGCACCGCTACGCTGCGTGGTTGAATGTCGAGGCCCCTGGCAAGCAAATTGGCCTGGGTAAAGGCTGCGCCATACAGAAGAATCAGTGACGAGTAGTTCACCCAAAGCAGTAAGAGTACAAGTGATCCGGCTGCGCCATAAGTCGATGCGGTAGCCGCGGAGGAAAGGTATAAAGCGATGAGCGTGCGCCCCACTGCGAGTGCGATTGTCAGGGAAGTGAAGCGTTTTCTGAGAAACAGGAAGAGGCTATTGCGCGATGGTTTTGGCACCACGGTCCAGATGGCGTTTAGTGAGTTTTGCATTTGCCCGAATACGGTAGTCGCGCCCACCAGCATTGCCAGAATGCCTGCCAGGGTAGCCAGCAGGCCGCCTTCCTTCAGGCTCGACTGGGAGACTGCCATTTGCACAGTCTCAGCTGCCTCAGCGCCAATTGTTTCTTGCAATTGTGCCGCGATTTGCCCCGGCGCCGCTTCCTGGCCATAAAAGACGCCAATCACACTGACAATCACGATCATCACGGGGGCAATCGAAAACAGGGTAAAGAATGCCAGCGAGCCAGCATTGGCAAACGCGTTACTATCCAACCAGATTTGCGCGGCATTCTTCAGGATATTGAGCCAGTACCGATAGTACTTTACTGCTTCAGAGGCCATCACAATTTTGGGTTTCTATTGTTGAGTGTATGGGTAAAATTTTGAATTGGCGCGGTGCAATGCCGAACAGATTAACAGGTTCCGGGAGGGGGGGCAGAGCCCTTTCATTCGATATCATCAGCGACGCAGTCTGGCTGTATTAGCGATCCTATGTCAGTCACCGGGATCTCAGAATAAGTGCATTCTTTGAATCGAGTCGGGCGATTGCTTGCAACTAACGTTCGACTATTTCTGGTCGCGGGCGTTTAATCTGCCAAAATCCCCGACTGTAGAGAGTTAAGTTGTCGCTACTTGTTTAATTTGACGCGCCAGATACCGTTGAAATAGCCAGATGGGTTGCTCGAGATCTGCCTGGCCTGTACTCACTTCCAGCGCGGGTATCATGGGCATATTCATTCTTTAGCTCTGTACTTTCATTCGTCTAAGGTCATGCCCAGTTGTGTATCTCTGGCTCAACCGTGGAATCGCAATAACTATGCCAAGATGCATGTATATTTATAACATTATGATTTATATGACTTTTACAAGATGAGAAATGTCCTGAACTGTTTTTGGCAGGCGCCCATGCACCGCTAGTGGCAACCGCGAGCGCTTTTCTGGTGCGTAATGCCAACAGGCGGCGGGCGCTTGACGCTCGTACCCTGACAGGCATCACGTGTCTAAACCCTTTATGATGATGGCGATTCAACAGTCCGTCTGTGAACGGGCCACAGTATCGGGATGCTGCTGTATAGAAGGATATTCAACATGACTCAGGTTTGCCGATTCTCACGCTTAAGTCATCGCCATCCCGCTGATACCAGATTGTAGCAACCGCCGCGCACCATTAGACTCGTAACCTGATTCCTGAACCCCCGGATACCAATGACAGATAATGCGCCAACCGGTTTTTTCCAGCGCAGCCTTGCCGCGATCGAGCGCGTCGGCAACCGCCTGCCCGATCCGGCCATATTGTTTGTCGCTTTGCTGGCACTGGTGTGGCTGATTTCCTGGCCACTTTCTTATCTGGAGTTTGCTCTTATCGATCCGCGCAGTGGGGTGCCAGTGCAGGTGGTCAACCAACTCGCCGGTAGTTCGATGACGCTGTTCTTTGCCTCCATGGTGACAAACTTTGCCCATTTCCATCCGATCGGTGTGGTGCTGGTCGCTATGCTTGGTATCGGCGTGGCCGAGCACACCGGCTTTATTAATGCGGCTCTGCGCGCATTGATGGGCGTCACTGCACGCTGGCTGCTCACCCCGATGATTATTCTGGTAGGCATTCTCAGCCACACAGCAGCTGACGCCGGATATGTGCTGGTTATCCCGTTGGGCGGCGTGATCTTTTATGCCGCAGGGCGCCACCCACTGGCGGGTATTGCAGCGGCATTTGCCGGGGTGTCCGGCGGCTTCTCTGCCAATATCATCCCCTCGGCCATCGACCCGATGTTGCAGGGCATTTCCCAGTCGGCGGCGCAGATTATTGATCCGGCTCTGACGTTGAACCCGCTCAATAACTTTTTCTTTACCGCCGCATCCTCGGCGCTGATTGTGGCGTTGGGTTGGTATATCACAGACCGTGTGGTGGAGCCGCGCCTGCGGGCAACCGAACTCGATACTGACCTGTCTGATCTGCCCACCATGGAAGCGCTTAGCGGGACTGAGCGCAGGGCGTTGCGCTCTGCACTGTGGGCTATGTTCGCTGGCTTGTTGCTGTTGGCCCTGACGGCTTGGCCGGCGGATTCTTCCTGGCGCGGCCCCGGCGGAGCGCTTACGGAACCGGGAGCGCCGCTAATGGGGTCGATCGTGTCGCTGATTTTTGTCCTGTTTCTGCTGCCGGCAGTGGTATTCGGTGTCAGAGCGGGCACGGTCAAGAGTTCGCGTGACGTCATCGAGGGCATGACCAAGTCGATGCACACCATGGCCTACTATCTGGTGATCATGTTTTTTATCGCGCAGTTTATCTTTGCATTTTCACAGTCGAATCTTGGCGTGCTGCTGGCGCTGCAGGGTGCCGCATTGTTAGGAGCGCTTGGCTTGCCCGGCGCGCTCACCATCACTGCCGTTATTGTAATTACCGGCTTGCTGAATGTGTTTGTGGGTTCGGCTTCGGCAAAGTGGGCGCTGCTTGCGCCGATCTTTGTACCCATGCTGATGCAACTGGGTATATCGCCTGATCTGACCCAGGCGGCCTACCGCATAGGGGATTCGAGCACCAATATCATTACGCCACTGATGCCCTATTTCCCGCTTGTAGTGGTGTATTGCCAGCGCTACGTTAAGCATGCAGGTATCGGCACGGTAACCGCCATGATGTTGCCGTATTCCCTGTGCTTCCTTGTCGCCTGGAGCGCCTTCCTCCTGTTGTTTTGGCAATTGGGACTGCCGCTCGGCTTGCAGGCCAGCTATAGTTATCCGTGAATCGTGCCCTACCTCAGGCAAGGCGCGATAAGCGTTGGCCAATAACTGAGCAGTGATAGCAAATCGGCCAGCCTGCGTATTAATGTCATGATGGAAAAAACGTGCCAACGCCGCCGCCGCCCCACGCGGGCTGCCTGCCCCTGTTGCGGGCGCGTGCTGCCGCTGACCTTTCATCACCTGATTCCCAAAAAACTGCATCGCAGGGCGCGCTTTCGCAAGTTATTCAGCCGTGAGCAATTGAATAACGGTATGCAAGTTTGTCGACAATGCCATGACGGCATTCATCATCGTTATGATGAGATGACGCTGTACCGCGAGTTTTCTGATCCGCAGGCACTGCTATTGGATCCGGAGTTGAACAAATTTTTCATCTGGGTGGGGCGGCAAAAGGTCGCCGACGCTGAAGCTTAAGGCGGTGCCATTCGCCCCGCGCTTATCTGATGTGCCACAAAGCGAGCGTCTCCCTGCCCGACCCCGACCCATTTCCCCTCTATCAGCCAACTCAGGGAAAACTACGGTATCAGCACGACACGGTGCAGAGGTTGAGTGCGGCTTCAGGGGGTCTTTGAAGTAAACCTCGAGGTTCAGCAGCAATGGTTGTGCTGGCTATGGGCACTCATCGATAGCGGAACTTAAGGTTTTACCAGCATGAGTAGCCGGCGGGGACAGCGCCGCCAGCTGTCCTCCGGCTCGTGCTGTCTACACTCAACGTCCCGCATTTGTCGTCCTTCTGTAAGCCCGTTGCTATGGGTGCAGCTCTAATGATGTAGCAGCTACTAAAGTCATCTTCATCTTTAGTGGCGCATTCCACAACGCTGAGCTCGTAGTGGCACTCGGCACTGATGACGGTGCCCGGTTTGGGAGTGAAGGTGCACCGCTCAGATATCTTGGCACCCGGGAAGTTGAGCCCCCCGGGCGATGCGATGTCATCGGTGTAACGACTGTACTGCGCGTAGAACCGCTCTTCCCGCGACACGAGCTCCATCAGATCCCGCATGCCATCGGCGCGACGAGATTTCTTCATGCTCTCCTGGTAACTCGGCACGGCAACCATCAGGAGAACGGCGATAATGCCCATAACGATCATTACCTCAATCAGCGTAAAGCCAGGACTTACTGGCTTTGCCCGCCCCGGTGGCATACGCCGGCTCGTATTTGCCCCGTTATTTGACAATGTCTGTCCAACTCATGCGACCGGGTCGATACGAACTCCCCTCTGTGATTGCGCCATCGCCACCATCACCGTTCTGTCCGGCATTTGTGCCGCCGCCGTCAATCACGACGGGTTCACCAAGGTTCTGGCTGCCGCTGTTGTCGCCGTTGTTGTTTGTGTTCTGTTGATAGTCGCCGCTGAGAGCGAGAATGGCCATCAGAATCTTGTACTCGCCGTTGCAGGCTGCCCCTTGTTCTGCGCAATTCTGACTCATTAGGTCCTCAATAGCGGCTGCAAGCGTCTCGGCAGTGAGCTCGTCTCCGCGCCTTGCCAGTGTCGCCGTGATGGGGTCGTTATCCTGCTCCAGCGCAACGGCTTCTTCCCAATTTGGATCGCCATAACACGGCCTACCCAGTGGGGTAAATGCAGAGAGATCGCCAAAGTGCCAGAACATGCTGGATTCCCATAGGTGTTGATCGTCATTCTGCGCGAGGAGTCCGCCGATCTTTTCATACTCGTCGTCGAAATCGCCGTCGTTGTTGTAATCGATCACGGTTTTTAGCAGATCTCCTTTAGCCGTTGTGAGTTCTTCCACCAGGTCGTTGGGTTTCTGGATATCCACCATGGCGATAGCGGGGTTGGTGGTGAATGAGCTCTTTTTCACTAACTGTATGGTCAGCGCTCCATTGCGCCAGCGCCCGATTTTGGTAACCGGGTCATACGTAATTACGTGGTCTTTACCCCGTCGATCGCGCCCACTCGTGGCATTATTTATCACGCATTCCGACTGAGTGGGATGCAGGCCACCGTCCAAAATGGCGCGGTCATTGAAAGACACCCTGATCGTGCCATCCTCCGCCTTGATATCACCCCACTGGAATACTAGGGATTCGCCATCGTCATCGACCGGCACGCTAGTGGGCATGCTCGAGTCCCAATTTTTCAGGGCTTTATGGATTTGGATTTGATAGTCGAGCGCATTCCATGTTTTGCTGCCGATCTGCAGGGAAGCCCCCGGCGAGAAATCTGCGTTGGCTATTAGCACTACAAACTCTTCAGTGTCGCTAATGTCGCTGGTTGGGTTCGCAGATGAATCAATTTCGAACTGATTCTGTAAGTCGGGGTATGGGCTGTTCGGGAATCTGAGATCGAAATAGTCGACGTAAACCCGGCCCAATTTTTTGTCATAGATATGAGCATGACTGAGCTTGAAGTTGGGGCTTTCAGAGATGATCGCACTGGTGCCGCGTGGCTTAGAGCCAGGGTAGGTCTGCACATCAATATGGCCATTAAAAAAGCCATTCGGACAGTTTTCCGTGCAGGGTTCACTGTTAACGATCGCCGGTTGCAGATAATTGATAAACAACGTGTCGGTTCCAGGGGCGAGATAGCCAATAGTCACCTGCGACATGATGCCATCGACCTGCTGCCACATCATTGGCACATGCCATTCGGGGATACTGTCACTGGCACCGTTGTTGTACAGGTCGGCGGCATCTAACACCCCATCTACATTGAGGTCGTAGATGGGTGACGCCGGCGGGTTCGGGCCGCCATCCGTGAGCAGGGCCTCCACCAGCCAGTTCTGCCCCTGTTGGTCTAAGACGGGCTTGTAGATAGTAGCCTTCACCCGATTTGCCCGCACCTGAACGGGTTGCAGCACGCGATAGCCGTCCGCTGGAAAATCGACTTTCCAGCCGTCATGGGTATTCCAGAGTGTGTCACCGGCGTCTTCATTATAGATCGCGATAGTTTGTGCGGCTGCGTTACCAGCGGCGTTGCGATAGTCATAGTTTTTGGGGCCGTCCCAGGGTTGTTCCAACAGGAACTGTGTACTCGCAGTCGGTGGTGGGTTGCCCGAGTCCCAGATGCCATACATTGACTGTACGGAGGTGTCGGTAAGGTCATCGCTGGTGTACAGCCGGCCGGTCGCAAAATACAGCATATAGCCGGAGCGCGGATGGCGTGCGATTTGCGG
>Ga0105051_10002023_pt1 | contig 26661 bp, 27 predicted proteins | sample FRY02_FD_78383 | JGI IMG/M metagenome (GOLD analysis project Ga0105051, IMG submission 78383) | Freshwater microbial communities from Lake Fryxell liftoff mats and glacier meltwater in Antarctica - FRY-02 (megahit assembly) | ecosystem: Environmental > Aquatic > Freshwater > Ice > Glacier... | reverse complement strand
GGCTGCAACTGGCCAAGCTTCAAACCGTTCTTGACTCTGAAGAGGATTATTTTAATGCCGAGATTGGTATAGCAGACATGTGTGCTGCCATGCTAAACAATGCCGTTTATGACGAGATTAACATGAACACGTTCAACTTCGTGAATGCCAGTTTCGATAACCTTTTCTTCCGTTTTCCTACCAATGCGGAGTTCTATGCGGGGTTTAATATGATAGAATACAACCAGCCAGCCAGTCTGATGGGAAAGTCGGGTCAGAACAAGCAAGAGTTCGTAGATATTCTGGTCAACTCGCGTGAGTTTTATGAAGGGTTGATCATTTGGTCGTACCAAATACTACTTGCCAGAGAACCCTCAACGGCTGAGACAAACCAACTTATGATTGAACTTTGGATGGATTACGACCTTCAGAAGGTGCAACGGGCAATTATGGTGACTGATGAGTATGCACACTTTCAGAAATGAAAAATGACGAATAATAAACAGCTGACAGTCCACAGTCAACGGTCGATAGTCCATGGTCAATGCTCTATCGTCTATGGTCTTTGGACTATGGTCAATCCTAGACACCTTAACCATTCCGTTTTTCGGCTTGTGCTATTCCTTTTTACCCTCTCCGCAATAGGCTGCGAAAAAGAAAAGCTCTACGATGTCAACGAACAGACCATTCTCCCTCCAAATGCCAACAAAACCAAGCTGAAATCAGATCAGCAGTACATCGCCATTCTGTATGCCAACTTGTTTCAGACCGCTCTTTCTAGCGACAATCTCTTTGAAGCAAGCGAGTGTGTTCAGTCTATTGGCGACAAAGATCTTGTGCATGAAGTGCTCATCAGTAATTACATGAACACGGGAGGAGTTATCCTTCCTACCAACGCAGAGATGCGTGCCGATATTGATGGCTTTCTTACTGAGACTTACAACCGTTTCCTTGTCAGAAATCCCACCGAAGCAGAACGACAATACTTTAAGAACTACATCAACACGCATCCGAACGTGAAGCCTGAGTTGGTGTATTTCTCATTCGCGCTAAGCGATGAATATCAATACTATTAGGATATGAAAAGTCCACAGTCAATGAGAGAAAGTCCACAGTCCATAGACCACAGACCACGGTACAGGGTGGAAACTTCACGGTCAATTGTCTATCGACTATGGTCTATGGACTATGGACAATCGACTTTCGACCATCGACCACACAACCCATGAAAAGAAGAGGATTCATAAAAAAGGCAGCGGCTGCAACCACGGGTGCTTTTCTAGCTCCGTACATTCTTCCGTCTGGGCGCTTGTTTGCCGCTACGGGTGCACAATTGGCCCAGCACGTGGTGATGGTGATGTTTGCAGGTGGTGTACGTCAGCAAGAGAGTGTCGAGCAGACCTACCTCGATCAAAGTCAGGGTATTCCCGTTCAGGGAAACATCATGTCCAATATGCTGGATGGTGCCGCTCCTACTCAGAAGGTTGTGTACGGAACCGATGGAAACCTCGCTGGAGACACACCGATTCCACAGATTTTAGGTTCGACTTTACAACAACAGGGAACGCTTTTCCGTGAGGTAAGAAGCAGTCATGCGGGGCATTATGGCGGTATGAACGCCCTCCTTCAGGGGAATACGCTTTACTCGCAAGGTTTGAGGCAAAAACCTCTCAACCCGACCATTTTCGAATACACGCGCAGACACATGGGAGCGCCTGCTTCCAAGACTTGGTTTGTAGGCAATGGTATCGGAAACTCTACTCCGCTGATGAATTACAGTCATCATCCTGATTATGGCGCAGAGTACGGAGCCAACTTCTTGGCGCCAAACATCACGTTTGGTTCGCAGGGGCTAGAGCATCTTTCCAACGCCAAAATCTACCATCCTGAAGAGGAATTAGACCCTATCTATCAGATGAAATACTTCCTCGACAATAACTTTGAGAATGTTGGAGGAACCATCGAAACCATTTACAATACCGAAGACGAGAAGCAAAATATCAAGCTCTTTATGCGCCAGATGTATAACCTAGGCAGCAATATTGCCAAGCCTCCCGTTTCGGACAATGGCGATTTGAGCACGGTTGGTTATGCGGTTGAGGTGATGAAATGGTTTAAACCCACTCTCACTGTTGTTAACCTTGGTGCCGTGGATGCTTGCCACAGCGATTACACGAGTTACCTCCGCGCGCTTCACCGTGCCGATCATGCCGTGGGACATATCTGGAATCAGGTGCAGCAGATACCCGAAATGGCAAATAATACCATCATGCTTGTATCTCCAGAATGTGGACGTAACCTCAACCCGAACCCCATCAAGGACGAGAATGATTGGCTTTCTTTCGACCATTCGGATGCCAATACGCAACGGGTGTTTACCCAGATTGTAGGGCCCAATGTTCCTTCAAACTTGGTGCGTGGCGGAGTAGGTAATCAGATCGGAGAAACGGCTGATAACTGTCCGACCATTGCAGAGATTCTTGGCTTTAAAGCAGATGTAATGAACAGCGGACTTATCTCGTCAACTGCACAATCATTATTTGATAGGATATAAATGGAGACGAGCTTCTATTTTACCGAACACGCATTGATCGAAATGGACAATGATGCGATGGAAATTGAGGATGTGATGCGCATTGCCGAGAACGGAATGCTTGTAGAAGATTACCCGAACGACAGACCGTATCCTTCAACCCTTGAGCTTGGAAAGGCAGCCGCTCCAAACAATTACAGTATTGATGTGGTGTCTGCCATTTCGCCAGAAGGTCGCATCCATGTGATTACGGCTTACATCCCAAACCCATCAAAATGGGATATTACCTTTACAGAACGAACTTAATTTGAAGCCATGAAATGTACAGTTTGCAAGAACGGAACCTGCGAAGTAGGAACAACCTCAACCATGTTCGATAGAGATGGAAGCATTGTAATCTTCAAGAACGTGCCAGCATTGATTTGCGACAATTGCGGGGCCAAACAGTTTGATGCGAAGATCTCTGCCGAACTGTTAAAACAGGCACGGGAAGCACGCAAGAACGGAGCGGAACTGGAAGTCATCAACCATCGCGCAGCATAGCAATTGGAAGCAATAATACTGACACGTTCTCCGAGGCGCTCTCTCTTAACTTCAAAAGAAGTGATGCACCCCATCCTTCGCCTAAGGCAGTTGGCCATAGGCCGGTGGATTCATATCCTTCGCACCATCTTATCTCTTTGTCTCTTTTCCCTTTTCCTCCTTTCCATATCAAGTTGCACCAAGGATGAGAAGAATCCGTTTGATAATCCAGACAATCTTCCGCCAGAAGACACGACCCTCCTCGCGAACATCGACCCCAAGAGCTTTGTCGGATTGCATCAGAACATTTTCAAACCCACCTGTGCCAATTCTGGTTGTCATGATGGCACGTTTGAACCTGATTTCCGAACAATCGAAAGCGCGTACAACACGCTTGTGCTGCATCCCATCGTAAAGAACAACCCCGCAGGAACGTATGAATACCGTGTGAAGCCCGGCTCGTTATCAGAATCCATTCTTTGGCTTCGCCTGAATGAAGATATTGATGGTAATTCGGGCATCATGCCGCTGAGCGCCTTCTACGATCCCACATCAGAATGGAACGCGGAAAAGGCCGAGCATCTGGCCAACATCACCTATTGGATTATGAATGGTGCCAAGGATATGTTTGGAAATGAGCCCGGATCGAATAACCAACAGCCCGGCATTGCTGGTGTGTATGCAGAGGCAGATGGTAGCCCCTGCAACATCAACGGCCCTATCGATGTGCCGCTTGGAACTCAGAATGTAACGGTATGGTTTGCCGTTCACGATTTAGAGTCTCCACTTTCTTCAATGGCATACAATAAGGTGAAGATGAGCGGCATCATCACTTTTGAAGACACCACCGCCACCGAATACGACCTTCAACTATTGGGTAGTCCTGTCACGCATCAGGATTTCCAGAACAACCCAACCGATTTTCAGCATTCGTTCAGCTTTTCGACCAACTCGTTTGCAGCAGATAGCACCTATTACATGCGCGTCTTTATCAAGGATCCATTGCAATCTGACACAACCCAGATACCGCAAGATGGAAGCCAGTTATACATTAAGAAATACTTCTCGTGGAGATTCGTAAACTGATCTTTCTTGTCACCATGGTGTGCATGGTTTCCTGCAAGGAGGAGCATTCCGACATTCCCGTAATAACGAACTTGGTGGTTGAACCAATGACGGTGGAAGAATTCACCGATACGGTCACCATCACTTTCGATTATTCCGACTACAATGGCGATCTCGGCCACCTCGATCCCAACGTCACGTCATTGAGCGTGAAGGACAGCCGCTTGCAATTCGAAGACCTATATCATGTAGCACCCTTAGCACCCATTGATGCTAATGTGCCGATACAAGGAAGGCTTACCATCAAATTGAATAACCTTTTCATCCTTGGCAACGATAGTGTAGAAAGGCTTCAGTTTGAGGTGATGATTCGCGATAGAGATGGGCATTGGAGCGAGCTGGTGGAAAGCGATACCATCACCGTTTTCCGCCCGTGAAAAACACGAGTGAAAATATGTTATTAAATACGGACTTACTGATTTCCACTGCTTCCTCGGAGGATGATTCGGACAGTCGGAGACCCTTCGTTCCTCAAGGAAACAAACGGATAGCACTGGAGCATGATGCTATGTGCTTCGCTGAGGAACGAAGCGTCTCACCAAGATCTGTAACGATTGGATTTCGCTCCCTTCTAACTCCTATCTCCTCCCTTCTAACTCCTATCTCCTCCCTTCTAACTCCTAACTCCTCCCTTCTAACTCCTATCTCCTCCCTTCTAACTCCTATCTCCTATCTCCTAACCCCTTTCTTCCTCCTCCTTTTCCCCTTCCTGCTCCAAGCACAGACCACCTTCCCCCTCGTTGGCAACATTACCACCGATGATTGCGAAGGCTATTTTACCGATAGCGATGGCGGCCAAAACGGAATGGATTACGCCCATGGCGAGGATTATACCATGACCATCTGTGTGCCTAATGCCATTAGTATTGAGATGACCTTCTTCCAGTTTTGTTCTGAAAGCGGGTATGATATCATGACCTTCTATGATGGACCAAATGTGAACGCTCCTCAGATTGGCGCACCCGTTTCCGGACAAGATCTGCCCCCAACCATTGTGGCTAATTCGGGTTGTTTAACCATTCATTGGGAATCCGATGTGTTTGGCGTGGCCTGTGGTGGATGGTCTGCCTATTGGGAAGTGGAAGTAGAAGAGCCCGATGCGCCTTTGGTCACGTTTAATCCCAGTGCCCCCACCTGCAGTACGGAAGTAGTAGTGATGCAATTCGACACACCCATTCCGTGTGACTCAGTTTACCCAGGTGCGTATACTGTTTCGGGCGGACAAACCATTACCAACATCACCCCACTCAATTGCGCGGGAGGCATGGGAACGCAGTACCAACTCACATTCGCTCCCGGTTTGGACCAAAGCGCCACCTACAATCTTGAGTTCATTTACCACTATTCTGATGATTGCGACAATCAATTCACGTTAGAAGTTGAAGGAAGTCTGGTGGTGAACGATTGTCCTTTAGATGTAGAAGTCTTTGAGGATGAAGATGAGCTTTGCCTAGGCGAATGTGTCGAGATTTGGGCAGAAGTAACGGGCGGAAACCCAAGCACCTACAATTACGCGTGGAGCAATGGCCTGCCCAACTCAGCAGGGCCGCATTTGGTTTGCCCGAGTGCTACCACCTCCTATTCGGTAATAGTGAGCGATGCAGGACCATCGGCTCCCGATACAGACCAAACGACTATCACCGTTCATCAACCGCCTGTTATTGACCCAATACCAGCGGTTTGCGAAAACGTAGCCCCGTTTCCTATTACGGCAACGCCCGTTGGTGGAGATTGGAGCGGATCTCATATCAATAATCCCATGGGAGTTTTTCATCCCGATTCGGGAGATGGAACGCCTTGGACCTACTACACCGATTTGAACGGATGTTCTGATTCGGTACAGTCGCAAGTAAATCAGATATGGGCCGGATACGACCAAGCAGCCTGTCCTGCATCGGCAGCTTTTCAATTAACAAACGGATTCCCAACGGGAGGTACGTGGTCAGGATTATTTACAACGCCTAGCGGCATCTTCAATCCATCCACAGCAGGAACATATTCTATCATCTACACAACCGTTGATGGCTGCACCGATACCAAGTTGGTGAGGGTAGAAAACATCATCATGCCACCCGATATGACGGTGTGTGAGTCTGACCCTCAGTTCAATTTCAGCGTAACTCCATTCGGTGGTTCTTGGAGCGGAAACGGAGTCACCAATTGGTATTGGGCATCCTACGACCCTGGAGTTGCTGGCGAAGGAACGCATACCATCACCTACGATTTGAACGGATGTTCTGCCACGGTGGATGTCACCGTTACAGGAATTAACGCGGGTGGAGATTACGTCATTTGTCCCGAAGAAGCCCCCATCCAACTTACTGGAAGTCCCGCAGGAGGCACGTGGAGCGGCATTGGTGTTTCTCCTTCAGGATTGTACGACCCAACAATTACTCCTATATATGTAGATGATGTGGTGACGTATTCCATCAACGGTTGTTCTGATACACGAATCATTTACGTAAGGCAAACAACCATCGAATGGACCAACTTGGATTTCTGTTTGTATGACGATGAACTCACCTTAAATTATGCTGGAATTCATCGCTACCCAAACGGAGGAACGTGGTCTGGACCAGGAACAGACAACATTGGAGACGGCCATTTCAATCCTGCCATTGCCGGATCCGGAACGCATACCATCTACTACGAAGCCAATACCTGCATCGATAGCACCATCATGATTGTGTACGAGAATACGATGGTCGACACCTCCATCTGCGAGATGGGCAATCCCATTCAAATGATGGCGCTTCCAACCGGTGGAACATGGACAGGAGATGGCATTATTTCGCCAAGCGGAATGTTTGACCCCGAAGAGGTTTCGGCTGGCATCAACTGGGTTTATTATCAAGCACCAAGCGGTTGCTGGGATTCGGCCATGGTGGATGTCTACCAGCTCCAACCTGCCGACATTATCGGCTTGGCAAACACTTATTGCTTCATCGATTCGGCCATTCCGTTGATTGGTCTTCCTGCCGGTGGCGTGTTCTCGGGCAATGGAATGACGGACACTATTTTCAATCCTTCCCTTGCGGGAGAAGGCATTCATACCATTCGTTACGATTATGGCAGTGCGGGTTGCGAGGTGAATGATAACGTGCTTGTATCCGTCAGTGCGCCCATCACTGCTACGCGTATCGGTCAAGGCGATGCCATTTGTCCGGGAGAAGCGATAACCGTGGGAGTTGAAGCCATAGGTGGCGATGGCACTCCTTTTACCTACGAATGGGAACCTAACGTAACGTGGTTCTCATCCATAGAACTCTACCCCGATTCTTCTACCGCCTTTACCATCATCACTTCTGATGGTTGTTCTGATTCAGTCACAGATGTGGTGCAGATATTTGTCTATCCAAAGTTCACCGCCACCTTCGTTACCAGCGATACCCTATGCTATGGAAACACGGGCTACGCCACGGTTGTGGGCACGCCATATTCTGCCAATTATGTGTACGAATGGCACACGGCTCCGCCCGTTTTTGGTGATACGTATTATGGCGAAGTAGCGCAGACTTATTCGGTCACCATCACCAATCTGCATGATGGCGAATGCACCTTCGATACCAGCATTACCATTCCTGCATTCCCGAATGTGTCGGCCTATTTCACTCCAAACCCGAACGGGCCTTGCATGCGCGAGTCAGATCCCAATGCAGAGTTCATCGACCTAAGTCAAGGTGCTGCCCGTGGCACATGGGATTTTGGTGATGGAACAATGGAGGATTACGTTTATGGCACCTATCCCACCCACGAATATGGCGATACAGGCACCTTCACCGTGACCCTTTATGTGGAGAATGAAATGAGCACCTGCACCGATGAGTTTGCCTTTGATGTATGCGTGCAACCCGAGTTCACGCTATGGATACCCAATGCCTTTACCCCTGATGGCGATGGCCTGAACGACCTGCTTGAAATTGTTGGCACAGGCATCATCGAATTTGAATTTCAGATCTCTAGCAGTTGGGGTATTGAGCTTTTTAAGATGCATTCCATTGATGATCCCTTTTGGGATGGCACCTTTAAGGGCGAACAGGTGCAACAAGACCGTTACGTATATGAAGTGTATGCCAAGGCAAACCACTTGGGCGGTGTGAAGTTTGAGAAATCAAGCGGGTATATTCATGTTATTAGGAATAACTAGGCGGTGCAAGCAAGACCTAACAGGTTTTTAAAACCTGTTAGGTCTTCGAAATCTAGCAGTTACTCCCTCCCCTTCGAATCCACCAAAATCGTAACGGGGCCATCGTTCACCAATTCCACATCCATCATGGCGCCAAAAATGCCACAGGCAACTGGCTGGTAAAGCATACCCGATAGTTTGGTTTTGAATTGCTCGTATAGCGGTTCGGCCTGCTCGGGGCGGGCTGCCTTTATATAGGAAGGGCGGTTACCTTTTTTGGTGCTGGCATGCAGCGTAAACTGCGAAACAACCAAGGCTTCTTGGCCATTCTCCTCCAACGAGACATTCATCACACCTTCATCATCATTGAAAATGCGCATGCGGCAAATCTTACCGCACAGCCATTCAATGTCATCTTGCGTATCTGCCGCTTCTATACCTAGCAAGATAAGTACCCCATGACCGATGCAACCGACCACGTTTCCATCGACCGTTACGGATGCCCTCTTTACGCGTTGCAGAACCACTCTCATGCTGCAATAATAAACATGTTTAAATCTTGATGTTGCCCCTACAAGCAATTGTATATTTTTGAACCAATGTCAAAACCCGGTGCAGACCAACTTTCGCTTCCTCTCACGCAATTCGCGATTGTTGATATTGAGACCACTGGCACCATCCACGATGGCAAAATCACGGAGATAGCTGTCATCATTCATGATGGCACAAAAGAGTTGGAACGCTTCACAACCTTGCTCAATCCACAGCGGAAAATAGATTTCTACGTGGTTAAACTCACGGGCATAACCGACCGCATGGTAGCAGATGCACCTTTGTTTGCCGAACATGCCGAACGCATCTTCGAAATGACAAAGGACCGCGTGTTTGTGGCGCACAACGTTTCGTTCGATTATGGTTTCCTGAAAAAGGAATTCGCCAACCTAAAAATGGAATTTAAGCGAGAAACGCTCGATACCATCGACATTTGCCGCAGGATTATTCCCGATTTACCTTCCTACAGTCTAGGGAAACTATGCGCCACGTTGGGCATAGAAATGGACAGCCATCACCGTGCATTGGACGATACCGCTGCCACGGCAACGCTCTTCCAACGGTTGTTTCAGAAAGACCCGACCACGGTTTTTAGTCGCATAAAACCCGACATGCCAGATGTGCGGATACCACCCAATCTTCCGCCTTCCGAGCTCGAAAAGCTACCCACAGGAGCGGGTATATACTATTTCTATGATGGCGATGAGCAGATTCTCTACGTGGGAAAAAGTATCAACATCAAGAAGCGGGTGCTCAGTCATTTTCATCCAAAAGAGAAGAAGAAATGGGCAGAACTTTGGAGAGCGGTGCATTCCATTTCGTTTGAAGAAACGGGCAGCGAACTGGTGGCGCTCTTGCTCGAATCGCAGGAAATCAAGAAGCTGCAGCCTCCCATCAACCACTCGCAGAAACAGCCTAATTTCTCGTATGGCATTTATGAGAATGTAGATGAACAAGGCTACATCAACCTTGCCATCAAACAGAAAAGAAACCTTGAAGGAGAACCACTGGTGGAAATTCGCTCCTATTTTGAAGGCAAACGTCTGCTGCTGAAACAAGCTCAAAAACACGAGTTGTGTCAGTGCTTGTTGGGACTTCAAAGCCCCAAAGGAAACTGCTTTCAGTATCAGATAAAGCAATGTCGCGGTACCAAAATGGGACTGGAAACAGCCGAGGAATACAACAAGCGAATCGATGCTGCCAAAACCTCGCTAGGCATGACCATGAACAACACGCTCGTCATTGGCAGTGGAAGAACCAACGAAGAATACTCGCTCGTTCAGATTGAAGACGGGAAATACGTGGGCTACGGTTTTATCGAAAAGGAAGAAGCCAATCAACCGCTCGAACACATTCTGGAATTCATCCGCAGGCAGAACGACAATCCAGATACGCGAAAGATCATCCTCAACTACCTCAGCAAAAACAAGAAAGACAAGGTTATTGTCTACAAAAAAAGCCCCGACCAAGGCCGGGACTTTTGATTGTTCAGTTACTGAGTTATTGGGTTAATGGTTATTAGGGAAGGGCGCGGTTCGGCAACTATTCACCCAATAACTAATAACCATTAACAAACCTATCCAACTCACTCACGCTGCTCGAGAACCAGAACACATCATTTACAATGAAGTAATTGCCGGGGTCTGCCACAAACTCGTAGCCGAATTTGGCAAGTTCAAGTCGGGTCGATTCAAAGCTCATCAGTTGCATTAGTTCGCGCATCTGTTCGGAGGTCACTCCATTCATCCGAACCCCTTGTTTCGCGACACGCAATTGATCCGAATCAAAACTGTGCGCCTTTATGGTGTGTACCAATCGGCTGAACACTTCAGGGTACATGCCCTGCGCAGGAGGAGTTCCGCAGAACCCGGGTCCCACCTGAAGTTGCGGTGGTGGTTGAGGAGTATAATGCTGATGTGGAGTATGCAGGATCGCTCCAGGAGGATTCTGATAGCCGTCCCAATAGCTCGGTCCCTGATGAGCCAAAGGGGTAGCGCCCACCTTCATCCCACCTCTTCCAACCGTAGCCACCACATGCGATGCAACCGGAACATTGATATTGCCGCTGAATAACACACCTTGGTTGCCCCAAGCACCCGGACGAAGAACCTGCAGCGTGTGATTTCCTGCCGCCAATTGCTGAATAAAAACAAAGTTGTTGGCCGAAACATATTGCTGCCCGTCCAGCACAATAATGCTGTTGGGTCTATGGTCCGAAAGGCTTATCTGCAATTGTGAAGCGGGCGGATGCGCCATCATAAGAACAGCCGACAGAACAAAAGCTAAAGTGGAAGTAAAAGTTTTCATGGCTTCTAGTTTTTAAAGGTTCGGTTAGACTAAACCAATTGGCGTGCCAATCGGAATTTCCTTCACTGAGCGTGGTCGAATTGAAAGAAATTGAAGTGGGCGCGTCCCCGAAAAAAAATCGGGGCCGGGCTGTACGCTGTATCTTATTTCCGCCTTCATTTCGACTTCGCTCAATGAAAGCGGAAATAAGGATGCCGCTTCCATCCCTCGCGCGGGTGCCACCTGCAAAGTTTAGCCCCGCCAAAACACTCTTACCCCTTTGTGTGTTGTTTTACAAAACCAACCAACATGAAACTCCTCATCAGCTACCTCCTTACCACCGTTGTTTTCTTCGCCATCGACCTTGTTTGGATTGGTCTTGTAGCTAAAAAGTTCTACTGGAGCAACATGGGACAACTACTTAAAGAGGATGTGAATTGGGTGGCTGCCCTCATCTTTTACCTGCTATACATAGGAGGAATCTTCGTTTTTGCCATCTTACCTTCGGTAGAAAACGATTCCTTAAAACATGCCATTTTATATGGTGCCCTGTTTGGTTTCTTCTGCTACGCCACGTACGACCTTACCAATTTGGCCACGCTTAAAGGATTTCCAATGAAAGTGGCTGTGGTAGATATGATTTGGGGCACCATCCTAACAGGCTCGGTCAGCACGGCCGGATTCTATATCACACGCTGGATACACTAACAGCACTTTAGTTTCTCGTTTGTGGCGACTATCTTGTCGTCCCAATGCTTCAACTCACCACACGATTTCCACAAAAACGCGCCTTCATCACAGGCGCAGGTTCCGGATTAGGACTTTGCCTCTGTAAAGAACTCGCTGCCGATGGTTGGACTATTGGCATGAGCGACATCAATGGAGTTGCATTGGAGAAGGCAGCCACAGAAATTCAAGCATTAGGCGGAACTCCTCTGACCTACGGTTTAGATGTTTCAGACAAGGATGCCTACCGCATTGTTTCAGAGAAATTTCTTGCGCAAGTGTACGGCATCGACCTGTTAGTGAACAACGCGGGTGTTGGCGATGGCGGATATGTAGAAGAATACGGTCTCGACAACTGGGATTGGCTGTTGAGTATCAATCTCCATGGCGTAATCTACGGGAATGCGCTTTTCATCCCTCAATTCAAGAAGCAGAAAAGTGGTACCATCATCAATGTGTCAAGTGCCGCAGCCTTTACCAGTTTGCCTAGAATGGCTGCATACAACGTGAGTAAAGCGGGAGTAAGAGCACTATCCGAAACCATGTCGGCCGAACTTCATTCTCACGGGGTTCAAGTAACGTGTGTGATGCCCACTTTCTTCAAGACAAAAGTGATGCAAAGCGCTCGGGGAAATGCAGATGAAGTAGAAATGTCAAAGATGATATTCGCCACATCAGACCTCACACCCGAACGGGTTGCGTCTTACGTGCTTAAGAAAACGGGTAAAGGCCGTTTTCATGTCATTCTCCCGGCCGATGCCAAGTTCATGTTCTTTATGAAACGATTCTTTCCGAGTCTACTACTGCGCATTTTCCGCCTTGGCGAAAAAAAGAAAGAAACGGTTAGAAAGCGATTAAAAGAGCGCTACGCAAATGCCGACAAAAAAGGCAAGGTTGACCACGAATACTTGAATTCAGTATTCGGAGATAAAAGTAAAGAGCACTTGAAAGACTTTTGATTTGTACGGCACAATGCCGTACATTTGTTGAAAGCGAAAAGAAGATGGAAGCACAATCAAATAAAGACGAGCGAATTGAACTTCGTGTATCGGCTAGTGATAAAATGATTTTTAGAAGGGCTCAAAAGTTAAGCGGAGATAAATCCTTTAGCGGCTTCATTGTAAGAATTGTTAAGCAGCAAGCCGAGGAAATAGTCTCAAACTACGATAAGGTTATTGCAACCGAAAAAGACCGCCAACTGTTTTTTGATGCCGTTTTTGGGAATACAGAACCGAATCAGAATTTGGTTGAAGCGGCAAAAAGATACAAGTCAAAAACTCCCTAGCCGTGGTTGTGGCTTTATTAGAAAAATCACACAACAGGAAAAGCTTTGAGTGTGAAGAAGATTCGCTGACCAACTATCTTAAACAGCAAGTAAATCAAGATATAAAAAAGCGATTGGCCACGTGTTTTGTAGCTGCTGATGAAAACCAAAATGTTATAGGATATTACACATTGACCAGCGAAAGTCTCGGAAGAAATCTGATTCCCGAAAAGTATCTGAAGAAAGTTCCTACGCATTACAATGCTCCGGTCATATTACTGGGCAGATTAGCACGAGATATTAAAGCGAAGGGAACAGGATTGGGAGAACACCTTCTTTTAGATGCCTTGCTTCGTAGTTACACGTTATCAAACGAAAGTATTGGTGCTATGGCTGTAGTTGTTGACCCAATTAATGAACATGCTGTTGCATTTTACCGAAAGTATGGCTTTGAACAACTACCTGATAGCGAAAAGATGTTTCTTCCAATGAATGTGATCGGGAAATTAGTCTAAGAAAATTGCTTCAACAATCGTACGGCACAAAATCCGTATTCGCCTACAAAATAATCCATCTCCCTCTCCGCCTTAGGTGGAAGGTCAGGAGGGGCTGGGTTTTAGACGTTAAATCGGAAATGCATCACATCTCCATCATTCACCACGTATTCCTTGCCTTCCACTTTCATCTTACCAGCTTCCTTTACGGCAGCTTCTGAACCAAGCGTTACAAAATCGTTGTAAGCAATGGTTTCGGCACGGATAAAGCCTTTCTCAAAATCGGTGTGAATAACGCCAGCCGCTTGTGGTGCCGTCATGCCTTTTTCAATCGTCCAAGCGCGAACTTCCTTCACCCCTGCGGTGAAATATGTTTGAAGCTTGAGCAACTTGTAGGCTGAACGAATTAATTTATTCACGCCAGCCTCAGCCAAGCCCATGTCTTGCAAAAATTCTTGACGCTCTTCATAGGTGTCCAATCCCGCAATATCAGCTTCGGCTGCGGCAGAAATCAGAATCACTTCCGCGTTCTCATCCTTCACCGCTTCTTCAATTTTCTTACTGAATTCATTTCCAGAAACAACAGATGCCTCATCCACATTACAGACATAAAGCACAGGCTTCAAGGTCAACAGTTGAAACGATTGCGCCAACTCCAATTGACTCTCGTTCATATCGGCAGCACGTGCTGATATTCCTTGCTCCAAGGTGGCTTTCAGAATGGTAAGCACGTCAAATTCAGCTTTCGCTTCCTTCTGTCCAATCTCAGCACCCTTCTTCACTTTCACCAAGCGCTTATCAACCGTCTCAAGATCTTTGAATTGTAGCTCGGTATCAATCACTTCCTTATCGCGAATAGGATCTACAGAACCATCCACATGGACAATATTCCCATCCTCAAAACATCTCAAAACATGGATAATGGCATCGGTCTCGCGGATGTTTCCGAGGAACTGATTTCCCAATCCTTCGCCCTTGCTAGCACCTTTTACCAGTCCGGCAATATCAACGATTTCGATGGTAGTGGGAACAACTCGCTCCGGCTTTACCAACGATTCCAGCTTTTCCAACCGCTCATCAGGCACGGTAATCACTCCAATATTTGGCTCGATGGTGCAAAATGGAAAGTTTGCAGCCTGCGCCTTTGCGTTAGAAAGACAGTTAAAAAGTGTTGACTTCCCAACATTTGGAAGTCCTACTATACCACATTGTAAAGCCATAGCTCGATTTTTTGAGGCGGCAAAGGTAATCGAATGAACTATTGAATCGTCCGCAAATTGAAGCGGCCTCAAAGCACCTATACCTTATCAAAAGTTATTAACGCGGCTTTGTCTCGCGTAGGGCTTAGGCTACTTTTGAGGCTGAACCAATTAGCCACTCCATGCCATCAACGCAAGAACTAAAAAGCATCTGTTCGCAGACCCGAAGAGACATTGTAAGAATGGTAGCCGCTCCAAAATCGGGGCATCCTGGTGGTTCGTTGGGTTGTACAGAATTCTTCGTTTCGCTTTATCATGAAATCATGAAACCCAATGCCGCCAACTTTACAATGGACGGCAAAGGCGAGGATCTTTTCTTCCTTTCTAACGGCCATATCTCACCTGTTTGGTACAGCGTTTTGGCACGTTATGGATACTTTCCAATTGAGGAATTGAGCACGTTCCGTTTCCTTAATTCTCGCTTGCAGGGGCATCCAACCACGCACGAAGGATTGCCAGGCATAAGAATATCGTCAGGTTCATTAGGCATGGGACTTTCCTGCGGAATTGGTGCTGCGCTTTCTAAAAAACTGAATGGCGAAAGCAAGTTGGTTTACACGCTTCATGGCGATGGCGAGTTGCAGGAAGGTCAAATTTGGGAAGCTGCAATGTATGCCGCTGCCAATAAAATTGACAATATCATTGCCACGGTTGACGTTAATGGAAGACAGATTGATGGCGATACGGATGACGTGCTTGCTCTTGGAAGTCTTAGGGCAAAATTTGAGGCTTTTGGCTGGAAAGTGTTCGAATGTGACGGCAACAATTTGGAGGACTTGCTAAAAACCATGGCTGAGTGCAAAGCTGCAACTGGCAAGGGCGTTCCTGTTATCAACCTAATGAAAACCGAAATGGGCATGGGAGTTGATTACATGATGGGAAGTCATAAATGGCACGGAATTTTTCCAAATGCAGAGCAACTGGAAGATGCCCTTGGCCAATTGGAAGAAACGCTTGGAGACTACTAGTTGAGAATTTAGGAGCGAGGAGATAGAAGTGAGAAGCTGCGTCAATAGCCCAATTTCAAATCGAAAATCGCATATTGTTTAATGCAAATAATTGAACGACTAGCGCTAACGAATTACAGGGAGTAATTCTTAATTATTCATTCATAATTCTTAATTGAATATTAGAAAGCATATTTCTGTCTTGCTGTTGGGATTCGCGCTTCTGCTCGCTTTCAGCAATGGCGTCACTGCGCAGGAAAAAGAGAAACCGCTTAATCGTATTCTATTCGTTTTTGATGGCTCGCAGAGCATGTTCGGACATTGGGAAAGCGGGATGAAGATTGACATCGCCAAGCAATTGCTCAACGAGCTTTTGGACAGTCTGAAAAACGTGGACAACCTTGAAATGGCCTTCCGTGCTTATGGGCATCAAAGTCCGTTCATTTCAAGTACGCAACGCGATTGCAAGGACACACGGCTAGAAGTTCCTTTTGGTGGTGGTGGCGTAACGGCCATAAAGAAAGCATTAGGTAAGATACAGCCTAAAGGAACAACCCCAATTGCTTATAGTTTGGAGCAATCAGCGAAGGATTTCCCGCCCTGTGCAAATTGTCGGAACATGATTATTCTGATAACCGATGGTATTGAAGAATGTGATGGCGACCCCTGCGCGATTTCAATCGCATTGCAATCAAAAGGAATTGTGCTAAAACCCTTCGTAATTGGGATTGGTCTCGACCTCGAATTAATTGACCGTTTCAAGTGCATTGGAAGTTATTTCAACGCGAAGAACGAACGCTCGTTCAAAGACATCTTGAATGTGGTTATTTCTCAGGCCTTGAACCCCACTTCGGTTCAAGTTAATCTGCTTGACATTAACAGCAATCCAACTGAGACGGATGTAAACATGACCTTTTATGATGCCATTTCGGGACAGATGGTTTACAATATCATTCATACGATGAACCACCGAGGTTTGCCAGATACATTGAGCATTGACCCGTTAACTACGTACCGAATGAAGATTCATACGATTCCGTCCGTTGAAAAGGATAGTATCATACTTATTCCTGGCATTCACAACATCATCGCCATTGATGCACCGCAAGGCGATTTGATTATCAAAGTGCAAGGGAAGCATGATTATGAAAATCTTCAGGCAATTATTAGGCAAAAGGATAAAATAACCACACTGAATGTTCAGAAGGTTGATGACAAACAGCGATACTTAGTAGGAACGTACGACCTAGAAATCCTGACACTTCCACGGATGATTGTCAAAGGGGTGAATGTGGCTCAAAGTCATACCACCAAAGTTGAAATTCCACAGCCTGGCATGGCGCACATTATGCGGAAATCAAAAGGTGTTGGTGATGTTTTCCTCAAAGAAGGCATCAGTCTTACGTGGCTTTATTCATTGGATAGCGAACTCACTTCGGAAAGCATTCCGCTTCAGCCTGGCAGCTACAAAGTGGTATTCCGACCTACAGGATCGAAAAGGGCATTTTATACAATTGAACAGGATTTCACAATTTTCTCAGGCAAATCACAACTGGTTGAACTGAAATGAAGAAAGGGGGGAAATATTTTTTTTAGCCACAGAAACACAGAATGCACAGAGGTTTTCACAGAAATGATGTTGTTTTCGGCAAAAACCTTGTCCAATATCGGGACAAATTGTGTTTCAGTAGTAAATAGAATATGATGAGTAATTACTCAGAGAAAGACTTTCCACTTCAAAAAGAGACCGACATTATTATTGGTGCTGGAATTGAAGTACACAAAAGCCTTGGGGCTGGGTTTCTGGAGATTGTGTATAAAGATGCCTTGGAACTGGAATTCAAGCAACGTAAGACCATCTTTGAACGAGAGAAGGAATATCCTGTCAATTATAAAGGGGCAATTCTACCGCACTCATTCTATGCGGACTTTGTAGTTTTCGAAAAAGTGATTCTTGAAATCAAGTCAAAATCTGACATTGCTCACGAGGATATAGCTCAGACCCTTAACTATTTGAAATGTTCAGGGTGTAAGATCGGCCTAATTCTCAACTTTGGCCGATCAACCTTAGGAATAAAACGACTAACACTATAGCATGAAATGAACAGACCGCGCAGACAAAGATTTTCTCATGATCAACAGACGAAGCTATTTCCTTTTTTCTGTGAAAACCTCTGTGCATTCTGTGTTTCTGTGGCTAATAAAAAAATATTATGACGGTAGAAAAACTAACTGAAGACCGAGACACGCGTTCTGGATTTGGAGCTGGCCTCCAAGAATTGGGACAGGAGAACAAGAACGTTGTCGCACTTTGTGCCGACCTCACTGGTTCCCTCAAAATGGACGCCTTTGAGAAGGAAAACCCAGACCGATTCTTCCAAGTTGGAATTGCAGAAGCCAACATGATTAGCATTGCGGCAGGAATGACCATTGGAGGAAAAATTCCGTTCACAGGAACATTTGCCAACTTCAGTACGGGCCGTGTTTATGACCAGATTCGTCAATGTGTGGCCTATTCAGGAAAGAATGTGAAAATCTGCGCTTCTCATGCAGGTTTAACCTTGGGCGAAGATGGTGCCACGCATCAGATTCTGGAAGACATCGGCATGATGAAGATGCTGCCAGGAATGACCGTTATCAATCCATGCGATTACAACCAGACCAAAGCAGCAACCAAAGCCATTGCAGAAATGGATGGCCCAGTTTATCTCCGATTTGGAAGACCAAAAGTGCCAAACTTCACTCCAGAAGACCAGAAGTTCGAAATCGGGAAGGCTTGGAAAATTGCTGAAGGTTCTGACGTGAGCATTTTCGCAACTGGCCATTTGGTTTGGAAAGCGATTGAGGCGCAAGCGATTCTTGCCGATAAAGGCGTGAGTGCAGAAATAATCAACATCCACACAATTAAACCTTTGGATGTGGATGCCATCCTAGCTTCCGTTAACAAAACAGGTTGCGCGGTGACAGCCGAAGAACACCAACGAAACGGTGGACTCGGTGATAGTGTAGCTCAAACGTTGGCTTTGAACCGTCCAGCTCCCATCGAAATGGTGGCGGTCAATGACAGTTTTGGGGAAAGTGGAACACCCGAAGAACTGTTGGAGAAATACGGACTGAGCACAGAAAGCATCGTTGAAGCAGCATTGAAAGTCATCGCGAGGAAGTAAAACTCGCACATGACGGACGACCAAGACAAGGATTTACTGAATCGTTTCAGAGACCCTTCGTCTCGAAATTTGGCATTCAGCGAGCTAGTTAACCGATATCAGGAACGACTTTATTGGCACGTCCGCAGAATTGTCATCAACCATGATGATGCGGATGATGTGGTTCAGAACACCTTTATAAAGGCATTCAAAAACCTAGGCGGTTTTCGTGAAGACAGTCAGCTTTTCACATGGCTTTATCGCATTGCCACCAACGAAGCACTCACCTTCCTCAAAAAGAAAAAGAAGAACATTTTCGTTTCGCTGGATGATGTCTCCTATGCGCTTTCATCTCAGCTGGAATCCGACACTGAATTAAGTGGCGATGCTGTTCAACTCAAGTTGAAACAAGCTATTCTGACCTTGCCAACCAAGCAGCGATTGGTATTCAACTTGAAGTATTTTGATGAGATGAAATATGACGAAATGGCTGAGGTGACGGGCACTTCCGTTGGTGCTTTGAAAGCATCGTACCATCACGCAGTAAAGAAAATTGAAGCCTTCGTTAAACGGCAGTTTTAAACCTTTAAATAAAATAGTTGTCAATCTATCGTGATGAAAAACACAGAAAACCAAAACGAAACGAAACTGAACCTTCAGGGATTTTCGGAAGCTGACCTAAAACGGAATGTTTTCAAAACGCCTGAAGATTATTTCGAAAACCTAACGCCCAGGATTATGGAAAACGTTCGGGCTTCGGAACACATTTCAGAAAAGCCAACATTCAGTTGGAATAAAATTCTGATTCCGTCTTTCGGAATCGCTGCTATTGCTTTGGCTGCTTGGTTTTTCCTTCCTCCAGTAGAAAGTTCAGTGCCAAATTTCGACATGGTTTTAGCTTCAATTTCAGTTGAAGAATTGGCGGAATACACTGATATGCAACCTTCAGAATTGATTAGCTACGGATTGGTCACTTATAATGAGATTGCAATAGAAGAAAGCACTTTTTCGGAAGAGGAGATTATCGAATACCTCTCAACGGAAGATGAAGTAGAATTGAATACACTTATTGACGAAATAGAAATCTGATATGAAAAAGCTGATAATATTGACCGTGGCCGTACTTCTGAACTCGTTTCAGTTAGCTGTGGCACAAGACCAACTAGAGCCATCCAAACGAGAAAAACTGGATGCCTTGAAAGTGGCTTACTTGACCAACGAATTGAGCTTGACTCCGACTGAGGCACAATCTTTTTGGCCCTTATATAATGAGTTGGAAGACAAGATGCATGAAATCCGCAAACAGAAACGCAACAGTCGGATTGACAGGAAACAGAAAATGGCAGAGTTGACAGATGTGCAACTATCGGCTGCTATTGAACGCGAGTTCGCATTGGAACAGCAGGAATTAGATCTAAAAAAAGCATATAACGAACGGTTCAAAAAGATTCTGCCCATTACCAAGGTGGCAAAGCTTTACTCAGCCGAACACGGTTTCAGGAAGGAACTTTTGCACAGGGCAAAAGACCGAACCAAAATTCCTGATTGACCACCACATTAATAACATCTAAAAAAAACAGAAAGGCGTTGAACCATCAACGCCTTTTTTCGTTGTAACTAAGTAAGTAAAAACAGCGTTCAGACAGTCAGCTTAAATGCTGCATTAATTTTTATTGAAACCCAAAGAACATATAGCGTATCTGACAAATTGAATGATTGATTTTTTTGTATAATCGCGCTAGCAAATTCAAAACCTTTTACTGACTAAATAATGAGTGACAAAGCTGAGATTCGTGTTGGAAATCAAACGATTGAATTACCTGTTATTACAGGCACGGAGAATGAACAAGGAATAGATATCCGAAAACTTCGCGATCAGACTGGTCTAATAACCTTCGATAGTGGTTACAAGAATACAGGTGCTACAAGTAGCGCCATCACTTTTTTAGATGGCGAAAAGGGAATTTTGCGCTATCGCGGATACCCAATTGAGCAGTTGGCAGAAAAGTCAACCTTCTTAGAAGTTGCCTACCTTTTGATTAACGGGGAACTTCCAACAAAGCCTGAATTTACCGACTGGACAGAGAACATCACTCGCCACACGCTAATTCATGAGGACATGAAGGAGTTTTTTGAGGCGTTCCCTCGAAAAGCCCATCCAATGGGAGTTTTGGCCTCTAATCTGATTTCACTTTCAACTTTCTATCCAGAAAGTTTAGATTCAGACCGCGAGGAAGAAAAAGTAAATCTTACAATTATTCGCTTAATCGCCAAGATTAGCACCATTGCCGCTTGGTCTCACAAGAATTCTGTAGGGCATCCTGTTGTTTATCCTAGAAACAAATACAACTATTGTGAGAATTTCATGAACATGATGTTCTCGGTTCCTACTGAGGATTACGAACCAGACCCAGTTATTGTGAAGGCGTTGGATCAGTTGTTGATTCTTCATGCCGATCACGAGCAGAATTGCTCTACTTCAACCGTAAGAATTGTTGGTTCGTCAAGAGCTAACCTTTATGCTTCTATCGCAGCAGGTGTTGCGGCACTTTGGGGGCCACTTCATGGCGGTGCTAACCAAGCTGTTATTGAGATGTTGGAAAATATCCAAAAAGATGGCGGCAACATGCAGAAATGGATTGATAAAGCGAAGGATAAGGATGACCCATTCCGCATCATGGGATTCGGTCACCGTGTTTACAAGAACTTCGACCCGCGTGCGACCATCATCAAGAAATCATGTGATGATGTGTTGGAGAAACTAGGCGTGAATGACCCGATTCTTGACCTAGCCAAAAAATTGGAATACGTGGCTTTGAATGACGATTATTTCAAAGAAAGAAACCTTTACCCGAACGTAGATTTCTACTCAGGAATCATTTACAAAGCAATCGGAATTCCGACTGAGATGTTTACGGTAATGTTTGCCATGGGACGACTTCCAGGATGGATTGCACAGTGGAAAGAGATGATTGCAGACAAAGAACCAATTGGTCGTCCACGACAAATCTACACGGGGCCAACGGAGCGTCCTTACAATCCAATATCAAACAGATAAAGCTGATTTTTTGATTCAGTGACAAAAAAAGGATGGGCAAGTGCTCATCCTTTTTTTTGGTCTCCACTAACCTCCCGAAAAAATTGTGACAAGTTCTCCAAAAGAGCTGAAAGCGTACATCTTTGAAAGCCTACAGTAGGGGAAGGAAATTGCGTTCTTTGCAACGCATGGCGAAACGGCTTTTCAGAAAACATAACATCGGGCTTTTGATTAAAGTGCTGATTGCAATTGTGGCTCTTTGGTTTATTTACCGAGAAGTACAGCTAAAAGACCAAGTTACCGACCTTGGTGGCGGAATTAGTTTCCTACTCAAGCCTGCACAACTCTTGGTTTTTGTTGGACTGATTGCGCTGATGATGCTCAATTGGTTACTAGAGGCATACAAATGGCGTTTACTCATAAGCCATATCGAGAAGATTACTTTTTGGAAATCGCTGAAAGCCATCTTCTCTGGAATTACCATTGCCATCTTTACCCCTAATCGAGTGGGCGAGTATGGCGGGCGGATTTTCCACCTTCAGAAGGCCGATAGAATTGATGCCGCCCTACTTACAATAGTTGGCAGTTACGCTCAATTAGTTGTTACGCTTGTAACAGGAATTTTGGCCACTATTTTCTTCCTGCCCAAATATATCGGACTTGGCCCCGTAACCCTAATACAATACAACCTCATCGGAATTTTGATGGTCGGATTATGTTTGATTCTGGTTATTCTGTTCTTAAATACACGTTTGCTCACAACCATCATCAATTGGTTGCCAATTCCGAAGAAATACCAGCACTATGCAGAGGTATTTCAATATCACAGTTCGGCAACACTCTGGAAAATTTTCCTCGCCAGTTTAGGCCGATATATAGTCTTCACCTTCCAGTTCTTTCTGCTATTGCAGATATTCCATGTCGATATCAGCTTCGCCAATGCGATGATGATGATTTCAATGACCTATTTCGTGATGACGGCCATTCCAACTTTTGCCATCACGGAATTGGGTGTGCGCGGGTCGGTTTCGGTTTATTTTCTGGGAATGATCTCTACCAATGCGAGCGGAATCTTCACAGCAAGTTCCATGCTTTGGCTTATCAATCTCGCGGTTCCCGCACTGATTGGTGTGGTGTTCATTTTCCAATTACGTTTCTTCCGAAAGTCTGATTGATGGAGTGGCTTTGGCATCTTCTTACTGCACTTGCTTCTGTGGTCATTACCATTTATTCTGCAATGATTTTTTTCGCCATTTCAGGCTGGAAGGATTTGAAAATTGAAGTAGAAAAAGAGCCAACGCTAGGCGTTAGCATACTCGTTGCCGCTCGAAACGAATCTTTCAATATCGAAACTGTCATTCGTGATATTTTTAACCAGAGTTATGCTGCCGAGCTATTTGAATTGATTGTGATTGACGATCATTCGGAGGACGATACCTTAGAAAAGTGTCAGGCACTCAAAGCCGAATTCCCACGGCTCAAAGTAATTTCAAATGTAATTGGAGAAGGCAAAAAGTCCGCACTTCAATCAGGCATTAGCGAAGTAAGGTTCGGCATTATTGCCACGGTTGATGCAGATTGCCGTGTTCCGTCAGAATGGCTTATTAGTATGATGTCTCATTGGCAAGAGAATCAAACGAAAATGCTGCTCGGCCCGATTGTGCTGGAACCAGCTGTTACCGTTTTGGAACGGGTTCAATCCTTAGAAATGTTGGCAATTATGGGATTGACGGGCGGCTTTGCATCTTACCAAAAACCGATTATGGCCAATGGTGCCAATCTGTTCTTCGACAAAAAAGCGTTTGAAGAGATTGGCGGATACGGAAGTTCAGAAAATCCTTCGGGAGATGATGTTTTTACCATGCTGAATTTCAGCGAAAAGTGGCCAAATTCGGTTCGATTTGTGAAACACTATGAAGCCGTTGTCTCAACAAGACCGCAACCAACCTACTCCACTTTTTGGCAGCAACGCAAGCGTTGGCTTTCCAAGAAAAGTGGCTACAGTAATCTATTCGTAAAGGGAACTGCTGTGATTACTTACTTAGCAAATGTGGCGGCTTTCGTTTCTCTCATTGCCATCATTGTGGCATTCGGTTCCTATTGGACCGACAGATTGATGTGGCTTCTTTTCTTCAAAACACTTGTAGACCTAATCATTACAAGAACCGCAAGCCGCGACCTACAGCCGCACTGCGGCATTGGGCATATTCTTATTGCCGAAATTTTCATTTCAATCTACGTCACCTTTCTTGGCATCTTTGGAAACGTGCGCAACTATGTTTGGAAAGGAAGAAACGTCAAAATGAATGGCTGAAAGAGGCACATCACTCGGTCAACTTGCTTGGAAGAAATTCCGAAAAGATGCTGCCGCCATTTTTGGCGTTGTAGTTATCTTAATTGCTATAATTCTTGCCATTCTTGGCCCGTTGGTTACGCCAGATGGTAGTCCGCATGCCAACCGACAGATGATTGAACTGGCAGCCAAAAAACCAGGTTCCACTTTCACATTTCTAAAGATTCCCAGGGCTGTTATTTCGGATGATAGTTTCTCGGATATGCTTCTCATTGGAAAGCAAGAAACTCATTCTTGGATGCCAATTTACAGTCATTCGTTCTCCAACGACACGCTCATGATTGAACGCTATACAGGCGATACTCCCAATGATGGTGAAGTGGTGAAATATGATTTTTCCGCGCTTTCATCCGAAGGAAAAACCTCCACAGAAATTGAACACGAACTCATAGAAACCAGAACATTTTGGTTGGGTACCGATCGCTTTGGCCGCGACCTTCTGAGTCGCATAATCCTTGGCACGCGCATTTCACTCAGCATTGGTTTTGTAGCTGTTTTCATTTCGTTGCTTATTGGAATTTTGATGGGTTCGTTGGCGGGCTTTTTCCGTGGATGGATTGATAATGTGGTGATGTGGTTTGTAACCGTGGTTTGGAGTATTCCGCTTCTGTTGCTTGTCATTGCCATTACCCTCGCCATGGGCAAAGGATTTTGGCAGGTATTTATCGCGGTTGGACTGGCCATGTGGGTTGATGTGGCGCGTATCGTCCGTGGACAAATTCTCAGCATTCGCGAGAAGGAATATGTGGAAGCGTGTCGCGCGTTAGGTTATTCAGGTTTCCGAACGATAGTGAGGCATATTCTGCCGAATATCATGGGGCCAGTTATTGTCATATCGGCAGCCAATTTTGCTTCAGCCATTTTGATTGAGGCAGGGTTGAGTTTCCTCGGAATTGGAGCGCAACCACCCATCCCAAGTTGGGGCGGCATGATAAAAGATCACTACGGCTACATCATTATGGACAAGGCTTATCTGGCGCTTATTCCTGGCGCAGCCATATTGCTTATGGTGCTCGCTTTTACGCTTGTGGGCAATGGAATTCGGGATGCGTTGGATGTGAAATCTACGCGTTAAGAAGACCTTCGAGGTTTTAAAAACCTTGAAAGTCTTTCAACTGATTAGGCTAACTTTGATACTACGGACGTAGCGCAACTCAAATACAGCATCATCGAGAAATTGATACGAACAGAAGACGAAAAACTCCTTGAAAAAGTAGCTGAACTGATGAGGTTGGTTCCTGTTGCCTATCCCGAAAACGAACTCAAACCAATGTCGGTGGAGGAGTTGGAAGTGGGGATATTAGAATCGAGAAAAGATGTTGCAGAAGGAAGATTCCGCACATCCGAAGAGTTGAAGAATCGCTTCCTAAAACCTAACAGGTTTTGAAAACCTGTTAGGTTTCGCCCTCTAGATATTGAAATGAAAAAAGCCGCCTACTTCGCCCTCATCCTTATCATCGGGCTTTCCATTGCCTACATGCTGGGTCCAACGCCAGCCGAGCCGAAACTAGATCCTACTCCGAGTTCCATCTCCATTCATATTGATTCGTTAGACGGTTGGTTGGCCAACAAGGAAAGCGGTTTCGAAACGCTCAAACCAAACAATGAAGCACGGATTGAGTGGTACAACGATTCAGCTTCCGTAACCGAATACGCCATTGTTTACCTCCACGGATTTACGGCATCGGGAGAAGAAGGCAATCCCGTGCACCATGCATTTGCGCAGCGATATGGTTGCAATCTTTACCTGCCTAGACTGTACGGTCACGGGCTTGACACCACCGAACCACTTATCGACCTTACGCCAGACAATTACCTCCAATCGGCCAAAGAAGCCATTGCCGTTGGAAAGTTAATAGGCAGAAAGGTAATCCTCATGTGCACTTCCACAGGTGGAACATTGGGAATTTATTTGGCAGCGCATGACCCCAAAATTGAAGCGCTCATTTGCTATTCTCCCAACATCGACATCTTCGACCCGAACTCGCAACTGCTTACCAAACCATGGGGATTACAACTGGCGCGACTCGCTTTGGGAGGTAATTATCGAGAATATGAAGCCCCGTCAGAATTCAAAAAATACTGGCAGACCAAGTATAGAATTGAGGGATTGGTGTCCGTTCGTTCGCTCATAAACCACACCATGACTAATAAAACATTCTCCCATCTCACCCAACCCATTTTTGTGTGTGGATATTACAAGGATGAAGAAAATCAGGACAATGTGGTTTCGGTGGAGGCCATGCGACTTATGATGCCGCAGCTTGGCACGCCCGATGCGCAAAAACGGATGATTGAGTTTCCTGTAGGCG
>Ga0105051_10002016_pt1 | contig 26732 bp, 16 predicted proteins | sample FRY02_FD_78383 | JGI IMG/M metagenome (GOLD analysis project Ga0105051, IMG submission 78383) | Freshwater microbial communities from Lake Fryxell liftoff mats and glacier meltwater in Antarctica - FRY-02 (megahit assembly) | ecosystem: Environmental > Aquatic > Freshwater > Ice > Glacier... | reverse complement strand
TTTGCGAATGTTGTTTCCTTGGCACATGTCGGCGCCAGCAAGAGCCGAGAAACTTGTTGGGCCTGTGCGCGGACACTCTATGCCCTCAGGGCAACTGTCGCACTTGACTTGGCCACTGAAAGCTGCATACGAGTTGACCGCACAGTTTAGACATGGGAACCCTGGGAGTGGCGACGCCGTGCCTGGTTTGCACAGATGGCACTTGTGTTGGTCGTTGTTGGCTACGGTGCCGGCCTCGAAGCCGGCATCGCACACACATTGCGTTTTCAAGGTGTTGAGTGTTTTGTTCTCGGCACAGAACACACATTGTGTCCTATCTGTTATTAAGCGTTGGCTGCTGGCGGGGCACAACTGACAGGAAGTGGCACCCGGCACCGAATTGTACGTTCCTAAGGGGCAATCTGTGCACGGAGCAGTTCCGATTGTATCCTTGTATTTGCCGGCGGCGCAGAGTTCGTGCGTGAATCCAATGACAATCGAGTATGCCAGTGGACTCTTTTGCCACCCTGTTGTAGTGCAAAATTCTTGCCAGCCCGTTAATGGCACAGTATTTGAATCGGTCGGACTTTCTGCGTTGCGAGTCATGACGCCCATTGTGGCGCTTAGTAGCCATGAAATCGATTGGAACGAATTCAATTGGAACGCATAAATATGCCATGCACCTCCGATCTTCGTGTAAGTCGCTCTGTTATTAATAATTTGAGCGTTTTTCACATATATACCAGGTGAGTTAGGTTGACACATACTAGAGCCAGCGAGTATCAAGTGTTCATACCACAATACATAGCTTCCCATAGGGGATGGTGTACACACAGTCGCCCCCACACTTGAAATCTCTCCTGCAGGACAGACAGTACACGCAGCACGCAGCACACACGCCAACAACACAACAAACTGCGGACAGAATGTCCGTCGCTTGTTGTGTCGACCAGCACCCTGGGCACCCCGCTTGAATATCAAAAAACAATTCATTGAACCGTGTGTCTTATTGCTTAACATGAGCATTGTAAGTACAACTTGTCGTTAGTGGATTATGATGTTAAACATACCCTGATTTTTCGTAAGTTTATATACATACTACACACAAAGTTTTTGTTTCTGACATAAAGCACACGATTGCTCCAGAACTCGTAAGCGTCTCTGTTTTACACTCATAAAAAAAAACTTATATTTGCAACTTATGTAGAACACCCAGCGCTGATGTTCCGCACACAGGAACAGTGTGCGGAGGAACGCGGCACCATGTTGCAATCAGAGTCGTGCTGAGGACCTCGAACCGGGATCGTAGCGGTGGCGCCGACGGTGCCCACTTCTGAGAAGGTTCCCTCCATGTCCTAGAGACGGACGCGTGGCCTTTGGCAGCTCCAAAAGCCGACTTTGGGCGAACGCCTCTAAGCTGTTGCTGTCAATTGCATACTCTTGCCTGTAAGCTCGTACCATATAATTAAAGCATTCGTCGAGCGGGTCGTGAGGGAGAAAGGGTGGCGAAATCAAGGGATATAAAGTGCTCATACAATGTTTTAAAACACAGTTTTATTCGTCATCAACCGTAAACTTGGGTGATTGCAGCTCTTCACTGTGTCCAGTGTCACGAGCGTCTCTGCACGAGAAGCGGGAAAATGCAATCAAACCACCCTCTATCGCGACTTCACTGTCTATACGGGTAACTCTATGCAGTATTCTCATTCAAACGGACTGTCTCTCTAACATTGCTACTAGTCTTTTCGCTTGATACAACACGTTATTGTGTTGCCCAGAAACAGTTAATTCTTTGATTTGGGCGTCCTGCGATAACAATACCTCCTGTAACTCTGCCAGTACTCCTGGTCCATCTTCGGATAATGTTGAACTGAGACACAGATTTGAAGCAAAATGGTCTTTCATAAACGCGATGTTGCGTTTGATTCTTTGTAGATTGATTTCATTCATTGGTACTGCAGAAATAATTATTTGAAATCTCTCTCGGCTTGCTTATATATGGAACGCTGTCATGACCGCCGGGCGATATGTACACATCATATTTCCTGGTAATTTTAAAGCGACTCGCACTATCGATGTAAACTTTCAACGTTTACACTGCTGCTCCGGCCTCCTCGACAACAGTCGATGAGATGTCAGCAGAGGTGGCACTCGACGCGGGCTCTGTTTCCGGGGCTTTCCTTTTCTTGGACGACGCGTTTGCTGCTTGCAGTTGCTCGATGATGCAGAGCTCAAACCAGTCATGTCAGACATTCTTCACGCTGGGTTTCTCTATCATGGTGTTACTGATATGCAGACAACACAACCACAGCATGCAATCTACGTTACTGCCCACAAAAAGCGGACCATCTCACGCTGTCACTTCGTCTTTTAGAGTCACTTTTTAATGAGTGACGTAATAAAGTTTGTGGTGCGCAAAACTTTCAATGGCTTGCAATTTGCGAATGTTGTTTCCTTGGCACATGTCGGCGCCGGCAAGAGCCGAGTAACTTGTCGGGCCTGTGCGCGGACACTCTATGCCCTCAGGGCACGCGTCGCACTTGACTTGGCCACTGAAAGCGGCATAGAATTGGTTCGCACAGGGTCCACATGCGAACCCTGGGAGTGCCGACGCCGTGCCTGGTTTACACAGATGGCACTTGTGTTGGTCGTTGTTGGCTGCGGTGCCGGCCTCGAAGCCGGCATCGCACACACATTGCGTTTTCAAGGAGTTGAGTGTTTTGTTCTCGGCACAGAACACACATTGTGTCCTATCTGTTATTAAGCGTTGGCTGCTGGCGGGGCACAACTGGCAGGCAGTGACACCCTGCACCGAACTGTACGTTCCAATGGGGCAATCTGTACACGGAGCAGTTCCGATTGTATCCTTGTATTTGCCGGCGGCACAAAGACCACAACCGTTTCCTTGCCCGGATCCGCCAGTCGATCCCGCATTGCATGTGCAGTGCTCCGTAGTACCACTTCCAGCGGCAGACCCACTATTGAGAGGACAACACACAGTCACCTCTGCATTCGAGAACTTCCCTACAGGGCAATCAATACACGCTGCACTTCCGATTGTATTTTTGTATTTGCCAGCCTCGCAGCGGCTACAATGGCGTCCGTCTCCGCCAGTCGATCCCGCGTTGCATTTGCAATCTGTCATAAGAGTGCTCCCAGCTGTAGAACCACTATTGCTGGGACATTGGTAGCAACTATTGATGCATGGAAGTGGACTCGGGCAATGACCTGCGTCAGTCCAAGACGAACCCCGCCAACACTTTAAATTGTTATCGCTACAACAACCCCAAAATCCATTCGGCCAACAGCCATAATTCGACCCCACACGTTGGCATCCAGCATAGCTGCAATCACTGTCTTTACTACAAGACTGCATGGAAACGGACGGCACGACTGCCGCCGGATTGCATACATCGTGATTGGCAAATCTTGCATATGTTCCTGCATTACACCATGTTGGTGCCGCACAGGTGCTCGCCGGGGTACCAGTGGAAAGAGCGATAAACAGAGCAGATGCAGCCAACCGGAAGTTTATGTCCGACAGATGCTTGTCCCATATGTACAACTTGGAGAGCTGCCAATCACTTTGTTCCGCATGATTGATTCCCAAAGCACATTCCCCTTGACCACCATTGCTATTGCGAGCTGTGATGCCATTGACAATGACACCATCTGTGCTTGTATCTGCTTTGTTTCGTCCACAACTCACTACCCAGTCTGTTTCGGTTGGAATTCTATACCGAAGAAAGGGACCCGATCCGCCATAATACGCGGATCCCGCATATGCAATGTTGCCTTCACGCCAATGTCCATGTAGCCAGTCGCAGGTACCCTCAATATTATTCAGTGCATTCAAAATTCTTCCTCGGGTTGCCCCCGAGTATCGCGTGACACTGCATATAGTAAATTCTTCAGGAATGGATCCCGCCCCCCACTGCATTGTTGTGGCCGTTGTGCCTTGCACGAAATGCACCGGTGCCGAAGCACCATTACCAGCAGAGATGCCAGTGCTAACCGTTCCTGTGACACGGACCCCTGTGCTGCCAGCACACGCTTTGTTTCCGCACAGACTGTCAAATTTCCCAGTCGTCGGGTTCCAATTGGCGGCATCCGACACAATGTATGGCACCTCTGTCGTCAGCATCTGTTGAAAGTCAAAATCGAACTGTCCACTTGGACACACCTCGCAATTACTGTACACTTCCAACTCTGCGAAATTTAACGATCGGCGTAATTGTGCTTGATCCACCGGAGTCACCACAAAGATATATCGACCTGTCAACTGGCACGTATATGTTTGAATTGCATCAGAAGTGAGTGTCGCACACCAAGTGTTTTGTGTCCAATCTTCACTCGCCCCAATTCGTATTTGCGCACCACTTGCTCGCTCTGCACAACAATCCTTGCGATTGTAAAACACAACATAATTGACATGTTGTGTCCTTTGAAAGTCGAGCCTGAAAATATGTGCCACGGTTGCTGCGAAATCTGGCTCAGTGTGAACGAAGGTGTCTCGATTTCCGTCATTTCCGTGTGAAGCAGGAAAATTTCCATAAGTATGTGGCATCCAAGTAGGACACGCAATGTTTGACGTCGCTCCGCAAGTGCGAGCAACGTTTGACGCTGCATTCAAGTTTCGCCATCCCTTTAGACATGTGGACCGAGCCGCCACGCAATGTAGCACACACGCCAAAAACACAACAAACCCTCCACAGAGTGTGCGTCGCTTGTTGTGCCGACCCGCACCCTGGACACCCCGCTTGAACGTCAAAAATAAAATCATTCAAGTGTGTCCCTTATTGCTCAACATACGCAGTTTAAGTACCAACTTATCGTTAGCCGATTATGATGTTCAAAAGACCCTGATTTTTTCGTGTGTTTATATATATTGTACAAACAAAGTTTTTTTATCTGACTTCAAACACACTGTTGCTCCAGAACTTGTAAGCGTCCCTTGTTTACACTCATAAATGCAAAACTTGTATTTGCAATTAATGGAGAACATACTAGTGTATTCATTTATACAACAGGAAGCAAGGGGAATTTTTGGTATTTTGTGTTCTCCACGGGGTGAATATGCCAAAGACAGTTGATGAGATGCCGCCATTCCTCTTCAAGACATGCAGCCGATCTCTGGACGTGTCCTGGTTGTCCGGCTTTGCTTTGCTCGCAGAGGAGTAGGGCGTCCAGTCTCCGCTTGAAAAAAACACACCGCTCCTCCAGATACGATGTGAGGACAGGCCTATCGACCGCATCCATGTACGCGGCCCTGCCATCGGGGCCCGCTGCACCATTGTGCGACGACGAGCATGATGATTGATAGCTTCCATCTGACCCGAGTTCATCTAGGTACCGTTGGAAATCTGGCCCCATGGACATAAAATTGCTCGGCTCAATGCAAGTGTGATGCGATGGCGGTGTAACGTCGACAGAGTCGTCGTCGACTGTGTTTTCTGGCATCAGCAGCGTCGTCGCCACAGCACGCTGGGACTTGGGCGAGTTGCCTTCGCCGATGCTGTCGTACACAAAAGGCAGCGTAGGTACTTTTATTTTCATACCCAGTTTTGAGACAGAGAGAGAGTGCAGGCGCGCAGAGTCTAAAGCGAATCGAACCCTTATATACCATTTGTGCACCACTCGTGCACCAACATGCATTCGTATACGGTCCCAGCAATTATTACACTGTGCAGCCGGCACAATGTGTGGAGCTGCAATGTTTCTAAATTTGGGAGCAATGTACTTAACAAGCGACAGGTTTCCAACTTGTTGGGTGTCATCATACCAGTCGACACAAAAGACAGATCGTATCGTGTGTGTGTGTATGGTGTCGTATTACACGCAGCAGGACATGCGCGAGGTGGGAATTGGCAACGTCATCTCCTTTGGTACCGAGCAACATCACAAGAAGAGGGAAAACCAAGTCGGCATGTTGACTCTGCGGGTGGTGAAGCACAGCAGCACTCCTGAAGGCGCAGCGACAGCCGAGAACATGCTGATCAAGTGCTGCAACGTGGGCCCAATTTTGAGAGGCACCATTGCCAAAGAGCATTCGGTGGTTTCTCGCCACCAGGACGCGCTACATAAGCACATCAACGCGTATTTGTGTAGACACTACCAGGGAGCACCGGTAGGCGGGAGTTTGCCCGTCATGACGCGTCTCAGCGACTCGCTCTATGTCTTGGCGGTGCAAGTTGCAGCTGCGGATGAGCCCGCATTGTCCAGCAAGTTCTCGCCATGGGACGGCGGAAAGGGCGGGGCATCGACAAGGACAGTGACAACCAGCGCGGCCGCTGGCGGTGGCCGTGACGCCGGCGGAAGCGGCATAAATAGTAGGACTACCAACAGCAGTATCAGCAGCACTGTGCACATCAAATTCTGCCGTGTAGAGGACGTGCCGGTGATTATGCAAGCGTGTCGTGTTTTTTTCCGGCAAGTGGAGTCGTCGGGTGGACGCATGCAGGTGGAGTTCCCGCGTGGGGAGATGCCCATGTGGTGGCGTATTTTGCACGACGCGCCGTTTGACTTTAAAAAAACTCGCGACGAGTTCCGCAACGAAGAGGTGGTGGAACAGTTTCGCGAGCGCAGCGGGTGCCATTTTTCCACGTGTTTCACGTTGGACGTCGCCGATGTGCTCTTGTCCACTCGACTGCGAGCCGCCAATGCCAGCAGCGGGTGGATTCCGGTGGTGTATGTGGACGCAGCGAAACTGGTGCTTTGCGAGTCCCACGAGGTGCGTGCACGCGGAAGCATCCATGCTCCTGATGCCGATGGCGTGTCGCTTGCGTAAGGTGGCGGTTGTATGCATACGTGCAACGTCGGGAGGCGAAAGGGGTAGGGGGAGTGAAATAGATGTGCAATAAACAGAAAGCAAGCATCCGGGCTTGAGAATTTTTATTTGTTTTTGTGTGCTTGTATTTGTCGAAAAGACCCCAATGCGTCGAGGGGCGTGTGTTCCAACTCTGCACGATGTTTATGTGGCATTTGCTATATAAGTGCTGTGACCGAGAGTGCTCACAAAGAAGCCGACGATGGCTGATGCGAACGCTGAAGAGATTTGCGCAGAGGCCATGCAGCAGAAGAGCAAAATGGACCATTTCTGCAGTACGGTCCAGAAGCTCGAAGTCGAGCTCATAGAGGAGGAAAAGATAATTGATGACATGTACAGCAAAAAAAAAAGCGGCCAGGCTGGCGACATGCTTTCACAAGGATTGGAAGCACGCAGGACAATGGTTGTCAATTTGAACAAGGAGTTGTTGGCTTTGGTGGAATCACAGACTGCGATCACCATGAAAGCCGCAGCACACGCTGGCAAAATGTTGGGCGAAATCGAAGCAAATACGAAGGCGAATGCGGCTACAATGAAGACGAACAAGACTGCGTTGTTGTTTTTGAGGGCTTCAAACAAGGATGCGCTCGAAAAAATGAAGTCTGTTCACGATGATGCGTTGAAGGCCAAGGATGATGAACACCATAAGGCCAAGAGCAAGATCAATAAGGACCACGAGAACGTAAAGCTCGATATGACCAAGAAAATGAACGAGAAATCTGACGACCACATCGTTGCAATGTCGAAGCTGTCAAAGGACCACGAAGATAAAGCCAGCCGCATGGTGTCGGTGAATGCCAACTTCTTGGCCGAGGTGCAAAAGTTTGTCGACGTCATCAAGAGCCTATTGTCCTCGAGGGCACAGTACGATGGTGTTTTCACTCAAATCGAGACGGCGATGAAGCATATCAGCCACCAGCTTCACGAATTTTCCGGACACGCAACCGTAGTCCCGCAAGCCATGTCGCTGGACCCTCCAGTCGGTGGTGCGAGAGCTGGGAAAGGGGGAAAGCACATGGGCCAATCGACGAGGTCTTGGTCGTAGTGAACCGCCTGTCAGAATCGTCACTCCATGCATGCTTCGACGACTTTTGTGCACCGTCTCCTCGTGCTCGTCAGCATGCGCTACGAAGTGCTACAGAGTGTCGCATGCACGGAGGCGTCCGCGTGTGTTTGTTGGACCATTTGCACCGCATAAACTGGTAGCCTGCTACCCCAGCTGCAATTCCGACGGCTTCAGCTCGGAAACAAAGACTTCTTGCAGCAAGGTGCTACGGAAGTAACATCGCCGCAGCATACTACGCCATGAGCGAGGATTACCTGCGAGATGTGATGCACGCTGAACATCCAGCAGGGCAGTCCAAGAAGAGGAAGGTCGACAGCAGTAAAAAGACCCTCGACTGCGACTGCTCGTCGCCGCATGCGTCGAGCTTGGCATTCGATACCCAGGGGTGTTTAAAGTGCCCCAAGACAGACTGTGCGTTTTACGTGCAGAACTTTATCGAAACCTTTCTACACTGCAACAACGTCGACATCTACCATATTGGCCAATCCTAGTTGCTGGCGTGGCGCGCCCGCCTCATGATGTGATGCTTTGAATTTTATTAAAAAACACGTGTGTAAAAGAGTTGCCCACTATGTGGCCGCGTGTCTGGTCTAAACAACGTGCAGTGTCATGGCCCGGTATATACACGGGGGTGTTGTTGGGCACCACCGCGGCACACACAAAATGCAGTATTTTTGCTTTGCAATGGTTGCGTCGGCCCTCGCTGTGCTCCCCTGTGCTGCACGGTACACGGGGTACACTGAATATCGACCAGTGCAAGATGTCTGCCGGCAAACCGACCAGCACCGTGGGTCCTTTGCCGTACGGGACACAATGGTTGCTGGTATCGCAGGAACCCAGACGACGATGTACTGTATGTCCAACACGACATTCGTTCCCTCGACCTATAATCAAGAACGAAAAGTGCGACTCGCTGCAACACAGTACAGTCTGTGGGCCGAGGTACAGCACACTCCAGTTGCGCCCGTAACACCGGGCATGTGTGAACAGAAACTCAAAAGTACCCTGTGTCCGCGGGAGCATGAAACCCCTCTCTTCATTGTCGATTTGCAAAGGGCGACTTTTTTCGAGTGTCGCTGTGAGGATGGCTTTTTCCGCACAACAGTTGAAGCAGCAGCATGTGTTGCCTGCACAGATGGGCACTTTTGTCCGATCCACGCGAATATGCAATTTGAATGCCCGCCCAACTCAAAACCAACTGTTGCGTCGGGTGTCTCGCACGACGGCGTGCGGCGCTTCCTTGCGCTGACAACCCCTGATGCCTACTGCGAAGCCTCAACAGGATACATACTGAAACACGTGCACCCCGACATCAATGCACTGCTGCAAGAGCAAAGGAGTATGACGGTGGTCAAATCACAATTTTACACGAGTGAGCGCTGCGCGGAGCCGTCGTGCTTCCAGAGAATTCTGTGCGACGTTACAGGACAGCTTCTTGGTTTCGCGAGCAAATGTGCGCCGGGTCAATTTTACGGCAACCCCACCTCAAACTCAGCAACGGTGATATCGGCTGAAACCAAATGTCAAACGTGTCCTGGCGACTCGTACTGCAACGAAGACCTAAGAACCGCGTGCCATCCGCAGCAGAGCACCTACGGCGACGGACATTCGAATCAAGACGCTTGCCGGTGTGCAGCTGGCTCGTACAAACACCCAGACGACCCTGCACTCTGCGTCAACATTAGCAGCTCGAATTTTTACAGTCGAGCGTGCGTGTCTGCGACAGACCAGACGTGCGGAATTTTGCTGCAGTGCCCGGGTGGGCACCGTTGTTCGCGTGGCATTGTGGTGTTACAGTGCAAGAGAGGCGAATTCCTTCACGGCATTTCCCACGAGTGTACGCCTTGTCCGCTGGGCTCCTACTGCGTTGGAGGTGGGGCCGTGCAGGCTTGTCCGCTCGGAGCGAGCACCTCTAACATTGGTGCCGTCGACGCTGACGAGTGCTTCTGTGTAGCCCCTCTGGCACGGATAAGATTGGGTGGTGCAGCGCAAGGGTTTGCATGCCAGATGCCGTCAGTGCGTGGCCCCGTGGGGGCAGAATTTGCCGGCGGACGCGGTGTCATTGTCCGAGAGGACCTTACGCTCTCTGGTGGTGTGCACATGACAGTGGATGCGATGTTTTCTGTGGTTCGAGCGCAGCACCGCCCGTTAGCAGACATTTTGGGCACCGTGCTTGTCTTTGACAGCGATCGTGTGAGTGTCGATGTGCATTTATTTGTGCGACTCGCAGGCCAGCACAATGCAGGCATTGTGACTTCATCGCTGCCGATTCTCGACACTACTGCCTCCGTCTCGATGCAGCCCCGCAGCACGGAAATGATTCTGGGGTGGGTGGATTTCGGCACCGCAGCAGCATCGTCGGCAGACACCGTGGCCACAGTGCCAGTATCAATCTATGTTATGTTCATCGACGTACCACACGGGCTGGTACTGCGAGGTCACTTTGAAACGTTGATGGACCGCAGCAAGCATAAGCTGTCCACGGTGGGACAAGTGTGGACACAGATGTGGCAATTTGTGTCGAGCAGCTACTATACAGTACTGGCCGTGCCGAGCTTCTTTTCTGTCGTGGCGTTCCAAGCAAGCGACGAGGAAGAGATTACCGCGCGGTTGGCGGAGATTGGCCAGAACATCAGTGTGCGACAGCCGTTCCACGATTTGATCAAACTCGACCTACTGTCGGCAAAAGTCACAACGTCACAGTTTCAGAGCAACAAGTCCACACTATTACAGCTCGTGCGCCCATCCACGCTGAAGCTAGACACAGAGCAGCAATACGTAGCGGTATGCGACCCTGCCGGCCCAGCAGAGCAATCGGGTACCGAGTTCGGCATGGAGGTGGCGCGTGTCGACCTCTCTGATTGGCAGACGTCCCCGAATGCGACAGCCGCAACCACTGGCGCTACCATGTCAACAACTCCCTGCAATGGGGGCATCACGCACCACACTCCACACGGGGCGCAGCTGGTGTTGCTGACATCCACACAACGTGTTTCGTACCGTGATTTGTTCCAGGAGTCGTCATCCATGCTGTTTTTCGAGGATACGGACGGGCACTCCTTTGGCATCATTGCCCTCGAGTATGTTCCGTGTGCCCACGGCGCATGGGCGCACGCCGATTCCTTTTTCCAATGTGTGTGCCGACCTGGGTACCGGGCACGAGTGCATGCGGGCCTGCTGCCATTTCGTGACGGCGCACATGCAGCACGTGGCGACGATTGTGTGCGGTGTGGCAATGCAGAGATATGCAGTGCGGTTACTGCTCCCGACTCCAATGCGTCCAAGTGTGCGCCTGGGTTCCGTTTAAGTAGCGGTGGTGGAGGATGCGAAATGTGTGGGCAGCACGAATTTTGCTACCACAGCCGAGGCCATGCATGCCCGCACAATCCGCTCACCTCGCACACGCTGGGTGCGGCGCATGTGTCTGACTGTGTCTGTAATCCGGGCTACTACTCTGAGTCTCACACCAACAAAGACGACACAGCTGCAAGCGCTACTGCTGCGATACAGGTATGCACGGGATGCCGCAGACCGTTCTATTGCACCCTGTCTCGTGTGAGGACGTGCCGCGAAAACACGAGTACGGTCGTAGATATGGCAAGAGATAGTGGCTTTTGCCGCTGCTGGCCGGGATTCTTCGAGCCCGTGCCTGTGGTTGCCAACGGTGTCGTATCACAAGACATGCAACCCACGTGCATCGAAGCCCCCTTGGGCTCCTTCACGGGCCCGAGCGGACTCGTCAAGTGTCCAGCTCGTCACACCACATTGCACACGCAAAGCATTTCCATCTCGCAGTGCGTATGTGACGGAGGGTACAAGACAGCGCGGAACCCGGGCCACAGCACGGCGTATGAGTGCGTGCCCTGTGTGATGGATGAGGTCTGTACTGTAGGGTCAGGTGGAGTGCCTGCGCTCTGTGATACGGCATCCAAACAAGTCGTGAACCATCGACACGACGCCTGCGTGTGCGAGGCCGGCTTTTACGACGAGATGGCGACCCAAGCGGGCGCCATGCAGTGTGTGGCTTGTCCTGCTGGGCATTACTGTCCGCAGGAAAACGTGGCCAAGGTGCAGCAGACTCTCTTGCAGTGTCCTCATCAGACCACGTCACACCCAGGCACACCCAGCCTCAGTGGTTGCTTTTGCAAACAGTCGGACCGCAACCTCATGACAAGCCCTGTCGCGCCATTTGCGCTACAATGTCTGTGCGCCAACACACACTACGAATCCATGGACAACATATGCACGGCGTGTCCCACCAACATGTTTGTGTCGCTTCAAACCATGTTTTCTCTGACGGTCTTGCTGGCGCGGGTGTCGGCGTGCGTTTGTGTTTCAGGATTTTACCGACAGCAGCAAGGAGGGAACGACATTAACGACCGAGGGTCGACTTGTTTAACTTGCCCCGTTGGACATTTCTGCCCCGCCGGACAAAATAGCAACGGCCCCCTCCCGTGTCCTGTCGGCACGTTCGGACCGTCTCTGGGGCAGAGAAGCGTGCGGGGATGCCTTGCGTGTCCCGCAGCAGCGGCGTCATTGTCGCTGTCCAACCGGTCAAATGGGTCCTCCGATGCGCGGCAGAGCCTGCAGGGCACGGTGGTCGACTGCTTCTCGGAATTCACGCCGGTGTTTTCGAGTCGCGAGTTGCACTTTGACGCGTGCAGCTTGGTGTTTGTGGTCTTTTCTAACAACATCAAGTCTGACGCCGTGTTGCAGGCGGTGATGCGTATATTCCAACACAAACTGGTGCAGTCGTCCCTCGATGTGGTGTCGTCTCAGAATCGGATCCAGTACAGCATCACCCTCAACCATGAGTTTTTCCTCGATATTCTGTCGCTTGTGTCGCACACGTACGACACCTGGTCGGCAATTCGCTCGCACTCGCAGCACAATCCCACCTTTTACGCGTCGATTGTGCGTTACATTTTTTGCGATACCATGCTACGCATTGCCGACGACTTGCACCCCAACAATGTAGATGTCGCTGTCTGCTACCTCGCAATGGACCGCTTGACCACCGTGGGTAAGTCCAGTGCATGCAGCATTGCCAGCACCCGTGCGCGCACTGCCTTGCTGCTGTGTTGCGTGTAGTGGGTACACGTGCTGACTTTGCGCACAACCCGGTATGCCGGTGCACAGAGGCCATTACCAACACCATCAACCTGAATTCGACGACGCTCATGCTGCTGCGAGCCCGCTTTGCACTCGAGATCGAACCCGTCTTTGCTGTGAACGCAGCGCTCATACGCACGCATGCCTCCGTCATGCAAGACGCCAGTATCCGCGTGTTTTATGCCTTGGTGGCAGAGGCAATGGGCAGTAGTGTGTACGCAGACTTTGCCAATCGGACGGTGTTGTACCCGATTCCGTCTAGCAACGGCGTCGCGGTTCTGTGGCTGTCGGGAGTCCAAGGGCATTCTTCGTCCTTTGGCAAAGTGCAACAAGACATCCGCAACATCAATCTCCGCGAGTCGCCGTATGTCCTCTCACTCGGCAACTGTCAAAGCTCTGCAAGGGCGTTGATAATGGGGGATTTCACGGTTCAGGCGTACCCAGTTCCACACGACCCGCTGCGATGCAGATACTGCATGCCAGGCATCGAATTCCGCAGTATTCTCACGCTGCAGTGCGAATCTTGCACTCCGGTGTCGACCTTGAATTGTGCACCCGGGGTCAGCCACAACGCCTGTACAGCAGAACGCGACGCACACTGCGTGTCTGCATCACAAACGGTTCCTGTGACGTTTTGCAACAACAATTTTGTGGATTTCGGCGAGCAGTGTGACGCAAGTGCGGCCAATACTGCCACCGCTGCTTGTTGCACAGACTCATCATGCATGCTTTTGGAAGGTTATTATGTTGACCCACCGTGCAGCACAATCTGCGGTGATGGTATAATGGCCGGAACTGAGGAGTGTGACGACATGGATGACCTCCGATGCGACATGACAGTCTGCACCATACGATCTGATGCGGCATAGCGGCTGCTGCGGCTACTGCTGCAGTGTGAGTATGCTTGAAATTGGCCCGAAATAGAATTTTCCGGGGAATGCATTTATTTTGCCTATAAAGTGCTCGAGTTTCCCAGAGAGCCAAAAACACAAGAAAACAGGCACGAAATCGTGTTTTGTCTTTACCGATATGCCTGTTCATGCTCATGAAGTCTACCACCGTCTTGGCTGGATCCGCCGCTACTCCAGAACACACGGCTTTTTTTACCTGCTGTGTACGGCGAACGGGCAGTCCGTGTGGGAACTTGACGCAACCGAGGAGATATTGTCTCGCAAGGAGATGATGCTGCCACCGTCAAAGCCGTTATGTTCCGTCGCCACCGCAGCCACCATCGCCGTTACAGCCACCGTCGCCACCGTCGCCGCCACCGCCGCCGTCGCCGCCACCGCCGCCGTCGCCGCCACCGCCACCGTCGCCGCCGTCGCCGCCACTGCCGCCACCATCGACTCTGTCAACACCATCGACACCATCGCCACCGTCGACACCATCTCCACCGTCGACACCATCGCCACCATCTCCACCGTCGACACCATCGCCACCGTCGACACCATCGCCACCGTCGACACCATCGCCACCGTCGACACCGTCGACACCGTCGACACCGTCGACACCATCGACACCATCGACACCGTCACTTCCGTCGACAGCACCGCCAGTGTCGACAACATCTCCGCCGTCGCCGCTGTCGCCACTGTCGCTTCTGTTGCTAGTGATGTGACCACCGTTGCCAGTGATATCACCACCACCGCCGTCATGCCGTGTAAGGCTCTCAAGTCTGCCGCATGTACAGGCAAGCGGAAGTCATGTATCGATACAAATTGTGACATTGCCATGCATGTAGAACACACAAGTCGTTGCATCTCGGATGAACTGGACTCCATGCGCGGCGTTCTTGACATGATTTCTCGCGACGTATATGTGCATGCGGCTGATGCGGTTCACACCGATCGCAAAATACGGTGGAAGAGAACCACCAAGACCAGCTCTTTTCCTGTTACAGTGTCACCCACGGCCGCAGACGGTGAGATGTCAACCATGCCGACCATGGACCGTATTGTGCGCGACAAACGTACATCGAAGATCCCAGCTGCAGACGCATCTGCCATGCCGTACCGACTCGACTCTAGTATCCTTCAAGAACACAATGTCCGTATCAAGCAGACGGTGAAGACTCCACGTGCCGTGTCCCTCCATGGTGTGGATGCTTCCACTACCAACATGTCGAGTGGCTGCGAGCCAGATGTGACCAGCGAGCTGGGAGGTTTGTGGACATTGAGCGGACATGTGGCTGCCATTTCTGCTGCCAAAACGGCACTCAAGACATTTGGATTTGATGCGAGGGACGAGATATGCACTTCTTACAACGATCGCCAGGATGCACCTCTTGACCCGCAAGCCGACGACAGCTACGAGCAGGATCTCTACGAAGGGACAACCAGCCTCAACGGTGTCATAGGTGCAGATGAAGACAGTGTGTCGTCGTCGTCGTCCGAAGAAGACGACGACGACGATAAATCGTTTGAACCATTGGAGCCTCACGTCAGGAATCGTGCGCCAAAGAACAACATCCAAGATCTGCCTGCTGCACTTACACCCGAGCAACAAATTCAAAGGGCACGCAGGTTGTCTTGCTTGCAAAGGGAACTTGCGACCACAAAGACCTTTGTGCAGCAAATGGATTACAAGCCGTAGGTATCACCCGAATCCCACAGGATTGCGGTTGATTAGTGATACAAGTGTTTACACGCAAAATGCGAGCAGCGCTACAGCGTTTTTTATTTGGACAAATAAACAATCATAATTGCGACGTGAGAATTCCACATTATCGTGACGCTGCAGCACATCCCGAATACGGCAACAAACGCAGCCCTCTTCACCGCAATCGCATGGCACATAGTATAGCACATGACGACTTGTAAGGAGGGACCAGCGTGTCTGTATTGAAGCACGGCATGGTTTGTCCATCACACCAATGGGTTTTTCGCAAAGAAAAGTTTGAGTCGCTTCGCTTGTTTCGTGGCAAGAATTGTGTTAAGGATGCTCCAAAAAGTATCCACGCTAACCTGTGCCAGCAGGCTGGTCTGTCCCAATCGGGGATGTAACGCCATGACCAGGACGAGCAGCATAGGCGACGAGAGCTGCCACTCAAGCGACACGGCGAGACGACACAGGGTCTTCATATACTCGTCGGATGTCGTTTTCCTGGTGACTGTCACCATATTGCAACCGTAGAAGGTGGTCTGTAGCGAAATGCCGCGTGTCGAGCACAGGGCGTTGCATATTTCGGGATTGTTTGCAAACTTGGCCTTTGCAACCACCGCAAGACCACTCTTGTAAGAGGTCACATTGGCTGGCCCGCGCCACAGAAAGCACGCGATGCTGCGTGCGACTGTGTCGCCGGTGCTTTTCCAGCGATCCGCGGCGTAGCCGCGAATTTTCAGGCGGATTTTGTCGGCCTTCGGGTGATTGGAACACACGAAGCGCGCTATGAGGCCAATGTTGTGCATGCCCTTTGGCTCTGCCGTAATGTTGTCCACGGAGTAATATTCATGGATGCTTGACCAAGAAGCAAACACCCCCCCGGCCTCAAACTGTGCAAGAAAACAGAGTGCATCCTCCTGTGTCGGCATAAATTCCTGCTTCATATTGATGACTGTCACCACGCTTCGGACCTCCCCAATGTGCGGATGGCGAATCATTCTGCGCACACACCACGCGTGCTCCAAACTGGCAAACTGCACGGTGCGTGTCTTCTGTGAACCGCCGACTATTTTCACCTGCAACGGCACCCTGCATGCGTACAGGTCGGACAGCACGCGCTCCGCGCCTTTCATGTTGTTGTCGTAGTTGTCCACGAGCAGCATCATGCTCGAGAGCGTACGCAGCGAAGAACCATTGCATACAAAGGTCAATATATAAGGGCCGGAAGCATGTCCGAAAATAGTCGATTCTCACTCGGTTTTCTCTTTCGGCTCGTCTGTGACACAAAATACGGCGGCGCTGCGTATTCTGACCATCCATATGGTCGCCATGACATGGAATGGCGTCGCCTGAGATGGCATTCCCTTCCCTGCAGCAATGCCCACCGCCATCTTTTTATACACAGAGCGTGCAGTGCCGCTGCCACTTTTGAATCGTGTAAAATATGCAGCAACTGAATTCTATGTTTACTGTACACCAGCTGGTACAAATATAACAGTAGACCGCTCGCATCCCCCCTGCCGTCATGCCGTTACGATCCACCAAAACGGCCACCGCGGTCTGCACAGTACAAACCGTACCGATACACGTATCAGATCCCACGCAGTGCAAACGAATCGATGCCACAAAGTGGGAGCGAAAGCGGCGCGGGGGAGGGAGTGTGGTGGATGGGGAGGCGGCAGGTGCACATACATCCTGTGTCGTCGGGGTCACTGCGCGGTGCACCCTGGTACCGATTGCCAGTCTGGACGTCGTTGTCGTGTCGCTGCATGCCATGGCGGTCGTGGTTGTATGAATGTGCATACATGTCTTGTGTGTGATATCGGGGGTCATACTGTTCCTGCAAGACTGCGTCTGCGTTATGTTGACACCATGTGACAAAATACGAGTCAATTGACGCCATTTCCATGCATTTTCTGAACAAGACCCATACAGACACGTGTACCGCTGAGATCAGGGCCGCATGTTATTGATGAATGTACACATTCAAGACTTGGTGGCGGTATTGTGTCACATATGCAAAACACAGAGCTCATGCATGGGTATTGAATGCAAACACCACCGTGTTCTTGTGTGCGCCGGGCAGTACTACGTGACGGAGACGACGGCGAACAATATCTTCTCTCACGGTATTGCGACGGCAAGTGCGTGTTGCTGTTTGTGGCGAATGCACACCTCGTGCTGTCAACTGCGTCCTCCACCACACGGACATTGTAAGCCACTTCACTCTTTTTGACTCTGTCGAAGGTGGACTGGAAGGTCACCACACTGCCGCGCGCAGTGCTGGTTTTGTGCGATAATTGGGAGACGTGCAGGAACACGTTGTCGGCCCCGCGGTCGTCGGGCTCGATGAAACCGTATCCTTTTTCGACAAACCACTGCACTATGCGACCTCTTCTGGTCTGTTGCACATCGGAGTGGCTGTGACTGGGTACATTGCCCCTGGCCGTATCAATTCATCAGTGGAGAGGGCCAGGCAATTCCAAATCGCGGTATCAGAACAAAAGCAAATCGCTTGCAACAACACTGGCCGACGTGGCATCATCCTACTCGAAAACCCACCTTTGTCACGCACGCGGAGCGCGTGTGTCTGTTTGTGGCAATGAAGTTGGAATTTGAATGGTGATGGGATTCACCTCGATTTCACAGCACGCACGACTTTCTGTATGCCATGGCGACTGTGCTGATCATGCCTGCGTTTTCCCGGTTTGCTGCAAGGTGTGGGAATTGTGTTGCAGGCGACGTTTGGATTTTTGTTACGGCGGGTAATGCATCCGTCCATGTGTTTGCCTTCACTGCGAAGATGGTCAATGGCTTTCTGCACGTCGCCAAAACGTGTGTGCTTGTATTCATCCGCTCCAAGCTCGGCGTCCGACGACACGCATTCTATGACTTCGAAACGCTCTGTGGCATCACCGGTAACGGCAGGGTCGACTGGCATGTGCATGACCAAACGACGGACGCAGCCAGGACCAACGACGTAGTGTTCGATTTCCACACACGCAAAGGGTGACGTTTGAGCTGCGTGGTTGCCATCGTACAATACACCGCTGTCTTCCTCACAGCGAACGGCTTGCAGATTTTGGGCGACCTCGGGCACTCGACCAACGTCGGCCTTGTCGGCGTTGGATGCATTCTCTGAATCACCCCCCTCCTCACCGCTTTCTGCACATTCTTGGTCGCAATCAGACGCATTTGAGTCTTCTTCACGGAAACGGGGCATAGTTTTGCTATCCGTTACTGCTCCAAGAAGCCGAGCATGCAACAAGACAGTATGTGTGATTTGCATTTTAACAGCTTGTGTTTTTGTGGGCTGTAAAATGACAGTTTTGCATCGGACATATGTATGTACACAAATTGAAGACTGTTATTGTGCACCACGCACCTATTGGACAGACGACAAAACGCGCTTTATGTTGCATAGCCGGCAAATACAACCCAACCGCGGCTGTGCAAACGGGGTATAATTTTCTATCGGTTGCTTTCACAAAACACGCAAAAAGACAGTGTACACGACTGCCATCGGCACAGTTTGTGTTGTTGTGGACGGTAGAAATAAACATTTCAATCAAAGTGTGTATATACACGTGTGGATGTGCGACACTGTGTCTTGCACGTGCTGTGTGCTGCTTCGACGGCCCTGAATCCATACCGCCCCCGTGGCGTCTTTATAAAAGGGAGTGTGTCCCGCCGTATACAGCCTGCGGCTGGTGCGCGCAATGGGTCAAGCACAGCTTGTTGTGTGTGTGCTGTTCTCGGTGCTATCTCTGGGGAGTTGCTTAAATTGTATGGCCGGCACATATACCACGGGTTTTGATTCGTGCACACCTTGTCCCCCTGCTTCCACGTCTCAAATGGGTAGCCTGGAAATCACTGCCTGTTTATGTAACGCTGGGTATACAAAAGAACATGGAGGTTGGTGTACACCGTGTGCCGTGGGCACTTATAAAGTTAAATCGGGGAATCTTCCTTGTACTCCTTGTCCCACAAACAGTTTCTCTGCAGCTGGCAGCTTCAGCATTTTTGCCTGTGCATGTAATGCTGGATACATGGGCAGGACTGGAAATTCTGAATGTACTCAGTGTCACGCTGGCACTTATAAAGCTGGGTTGGGGATTGATCCGTGTACACATTGTCCCTCTGCTTCAATGTCTCCAAGTGGCAGCATCGCAATCACTGCATGTGAATGTAACGCTGGGTATACAAGAGAAAATGAAGGTTTATGTGTACAATGTGACGCTGGTACTTATAAAGGTACCGTGTCTTGCACACACTGTCCCTCTGATTCAATCTCTCCAGCTGGCAGCAGCACAATCACAGCATGTGAATGTAACGCTGGGTACACAGGAGAAAATGGAGGCTCGTGTAAACAATGTGACGCTGACACTCATAAAAATACAATTGGGAATGCTTCTTGTACGCGTTGTCGCGCAAACTCTTTCTCTGCCGTTGGCAGCATCAACATCACTGCCTGTGAATGTGGTGTTGGATACACGGGCGAAAATGGAACGGAATGTCTCAAGTGTGCCGTTGGCGTTTATAAAGCGGGGTTGGGGTTTGATTCCTGTACAAAATGTCACAATGTTTCAATATATTCAGAGGGTAGCATCGCAAGCACTGCCTGTGAATGTAAACCTGGGTATACACGAGCAAATGGAGACTGGTGCAAACAGTGTGAAGTGGGAACTTATGAAGATACAGCGTCTTGCAGAAACTGTCCGACTGGCGCAACATCTCCGGCTGGTAGCACCACCATCATAGCCTGTGAATGCATAGCCGGATTCACAGGACAACATGGAGGGGCATGCACAAAGTGTGGCGCTGACACTCATAAAGCTGGATTGGGGAATGCTTCTTGTGAAAATTGCCCTTCAAACTACTTCTCTCTAGCTGGCAGCATCAGCGTGACTGCCTGTGGATGTAATATTGGATACACGGGCGGAAATGGAACTTCATGTGCCCAGTGTGACGCTGGCACTTACAAAGCTGTATTGGGGTTTGATTCGTGTACAGTTTGTCCCGCCGCTTCAATATCTGCAAATGGCAGCATCGCAATAGCTGCCTGTGAATGTAACGCTGGGTATACACGAGGAAATGAAATCTGGTGTGAACAGTGTGCCGCAGGCACTTATAAAGATACATTGGGACCTCAGAGCTGCTCTGATTGTCCGGCAAATTATGACTCTCTCACTGGCAGCACCCACAACACCTCGTGTTATTGTGCAGCTGGGTTTACGCTGGCAGATGGAAGTACGTGTACACAGTGCTGGTTGGGTGCATACAAAACAGAAATAGGGAATGGTCCCTGTACCCTCTGTCCACCCAATTCTACCTCTGCCGCTGGCAGCACCAGTAACGTAGCATGTCGTTGCGACCACGGATACACGGGGGCAAATGGGACTATGTGTTCAAAGTGCTCCAGTGGCACATACAAAACGGGGTCAGGGCCTGCTCCTTGTATAACTTGCCCGTCGAATTTGGTGAATGCACATGGCAATTGTGACTCCATGCCATGTTCCCCTGGACAATTTTTTCATTGCGTCGAGCCTAAGCTGGTTACAGGATTGGGACGATTGACAAATCGCCATTGTGCGGAGTTCGGTATGATCGGTTCGAATGGTTCTTGCGCACAAAATTCTCTGTGTGATTATTGCGCATGCACATGTAATAACGACACAAGTTGTCCTGCACGAAGACCCCTTATGGTCTGCAGCGCTTGTCCACATGGGCATCGTGGAGACGGTCTAACATGTACGCCATGCGCACCAGGTACAATCGCAACCGTCCCGGTATCAGGCGAGTGTGCGACCGCCAATGAATGTTTGCCTGCCATGAATGTCGTGAATTGTCTTCCCTCGAGCCCGGGGTGTGAGTGCACAACTGTCACGTCGGCAAATAGTATGTATGGATCACTTAGTAGCGGGCCTGCACCATACGCGAAGAATTTGCGATGTCGATATTTGCTCACTTCTAATGTAGTAGTCAGCATTCTTTTCAACTTTATCAAAACGGCAGACGAGCATGACGTTGTTACGGTTCACACATGCACGTCACCATTCTGCGATGACAATATTATTCTTTTCCGAGGGAGTGGCTCCCAGGGCGTATCACAGCAGAGCAGTTCACACACAAGGTATCCCTTCTTGCTATTGTCTTTCGACACGAATGATGATGAGAAGTCAGGCAATGGCTGGGAAGCGTGGTGGTGGACCGAGGCAGGACGGCACCAATGCGGTTGGCTGCCTACGAATTGCCGAGCAGGTCAATATAATTACGGGTTTTCGTGTCTACAATGTCCAGCACACTCATTTTCGGTCGCTGGCAGCACATCGATCGGCGACTGTGTTTGCAATGTCGGGTTTAGCGGTGGCCGCGGTATCACGTGCGAGATCTGCAAAGCAGGGTACACGTCGGACAATGGAACCTCGTGTCGGCAGTGCGCCGTCGACCATTACAAAGAGGAAACAGGGCCAGCTCCTTGCACGCCCTGCCCGCCAAACCATGTCTCTCGCGCTGCCAGCATCGTCAAAACCGCGTGTGAGTGCAGAGCAGGGTATACGGAAGAAGATGCAGGCATATGTTCTCCTTGCCCCGCTGGCACGTATAAAGCAGACACGGGGCCTGCACTTTGCATACCTTGTCTTCCGAACTCTACCTCCGAAGCTGGTAGCATCACGTGTCAGTGCAAACCCGGGTACACGGGGGCAGATGGAGACAAGTGTTCTCTGTGCTTAGTTCACACGTTCAAATCAGAATTGGGAGATACTCTATGCACTTTGTGTCCGTCAAACTCCAGCGCTGCGGCTGGCAGCATCATAAAGACTGCGTGTCGGTGTAACCCTGGGTATACGGGGTCGAATGGAAGTTACTGTTCACCATGTTTGGTTGCTACATTCAAATCAGAAATCGGACCTGCCAATTGCACACATTGCCCGTCAAACACCGTCTCTACTGCTGCCAGCATCCAAAAAACCGCGTGTCAATGTAAACTTGGGTACACGGGGCCAGACGCAGATACGTGTTCAGCGTGCTTAGTTGACACTTATAAAGCGGAAGCAGGGTCTGCCATGTGCACTGCCTGTCCATCGAACTCTACCTCCACAGTTGCCAGCATCACGAACACCTCATGTCGGTGCAACCCTGGGTATACGAGGGAAAATGCAACTTACTGTTCACCATGTTTGGTTAACACGTACAAATCGGAAAAGGGACCTGACAATTGCACACCTTGCCCGTCGAACACCGTCTCTACGGCTGCCAGCATCACAAAAACTGCGTGTCAGTGTAAACTTGGGTATACGGGGCCAGATGGAGATACATGTTCAGCGTGCTTAGCTGACACTTACAAAGCGGGATTAGGGTCTGCCATTTGCATTGCTTGTCCAGCAAACTCTACCTCCACAGCTGCCAGCATCATGAATACCTCATGTCAGTGTAACCCTGGGTATACGGGGGCAAATGGAAGTTACTGTTCACCATGTTTGGCTGATACGTACAAATCAGAATTGGGACCTGCCATGTGCATTGCTTGTCCATCGAACTCTACCTCCACAGTTGCCAGCACCATGAACACCTCATGTCGGTGCAACCCTGGGTATACGAGGGCAAATGCAACTTACTGTTCACCATGTTTGGTTAATACGTACAAATCGGAAAAGGGACCTGACAATTGCACACATTGCCCGTCGAACACCGTCTCTACTGCTGCCAGCTTCACAAAAACCGCGTGTCAGTGTAAACTTGGGTATACGGGGCCAGATGCAGATACATGTTCAGCGTGCTTAGCTGACACTTACAAAGCGGGATTAGGATCTGCCATTTGCATTGCTTGTCCAGCGAACTCTACTTCCACAGCTGCCAGCATCATGAACACCTCATGTCAGTGTAACCCTGGGTATACGGGGGCAAATGGAAGTTACTGTTCGCCATGTTTGGTCGATACGTACAAATCAGAATTGGGACCTGCCATTTGTACATCTTGCCCGTCCAACGCCTTCTCTGCTGCTGCAAGCATCATAAAAACCGCGTGTCAGTGTAACCCTGGGTATACAGGGGCAAATGGAAATACATGTACAGCGTGCTTAGCTGGCACATACCAAGCGGGAATAGGGTCTGCCATCTGCATTGCTTGTCCATTGAACTCTACCTCCACGGCTGCCAGCATTATGAACACCTCATGTCGGTGCAAACCTGGGTATGCAGGGCCAAATGCGAGTTACTGTGCCCCATGTGAGGTTGATACATACAGAACGGAATTCGGACCCTCTGTTTGCACATCTTGCCCACCAAACGCCGTGTCTGCTGCAGCCAGCACCACAAAAGCAGCGTGTCAGTGCAACCCTGGGTATACGGGGGCAAATGGAAGTTTCTGTTCGCCATGTTTGGTTGATACGTACAAATCAGAATTGGGACCTGGCATTTGTACATCTTGCCCGTCCAACGCCTTCTCTGCTGCTGCAAGCATCGTAAATACCGCGTGTCAGTGTAACCCTGGGTATACAGGGGCAAATGGAAATACATGTACGGCGTGCTTAGCTGGCACATACCAAGAGGGAATAGGATCTGCCATTTGCATTGCTTGTCCATTGAACTCTACCTCCACGGCTGCCAGCATTATGAACACCTCATGTCGGTGCAAACCTGGGTATGCAGGGCCAAATGCGAGTTACTGTTCCCCATGTGAGGTTGGTACGTATAGAACGGAATTCGGACCCTCTGTTTGCACATCTTGCCCGGCAAACGCTGTGTCTGCTTCTGCCAGCACCACAAAAGCAGCGTGTCAGTGTAATCCTGGGTATACGGGGGCAAATGGACATTCGTGTTCAGCGTGCTTAGCTGGCACGTACAAATCAGAATTGGGACCTGCCATTTGCATTGCTTGTCCATCCAACTCTACCTCCACATCTGGCAGCATAACAAAAACCGCGTGTCAGTGTATGCCTGGGTATACGGGGGAAAATGGAAATACATGTTCAGCATGCTTAGCTGGCACGTACAAAGCGGGGTTGGGGTCTGCCATTTGCAATGCTTGTGCATCGAACTCTACCTCCACAGCTGCCAGCATCATGAGCACCTCATGTCGGTGTAAGCCTGGGTATACGGGGCCAAATGCAAGTTACTGTTCACGATGTACGCTTGATATGTACAAATCAGAATTCGTGCCTGCCAATTGTGTACTGCCAATCCAACCGATTTTCGTGTATATATTCATATTCCGAATACCAATCACAGTAGCAGTATTCGAGTCCGAACGCATCAAGTTTATCCTGGCTCTTGCGATTGTCTATGATGTGCCGCCAGATAAAATTCTTGTGCGCCTGGTTACTGATGAGGTCATACCCGCTACAGGCAGTTCCAGTCGAAGATTGGCCGATTTTGCGTCACCAGCACCTCATATTACCGTGACATTGTCAATTTCGTTTGCTACACCTGCCTCCGAGCGCACGCCCGTGGACCTGGGCACCATCAACCGTGAACTCGGGCGATTGCAGCTCTTCACTGTGTCGAGTGTCACCAGCGTGTCAGCAGACGCTGGACAAAGTGCGGTGGTCGCTGGAAAACAGCGCATTTTGGGTATGCCGGTGCCATTTTTTTGGGGAGGGCTGGGTGTAGGGTCATTTGTCATAATTGTGGCCATGGGCACTGCAATAATTCCGTGTTGCTGTGGCAACTATTCCACGACACAACGACAGCAGCCACATAGACCAATGCGGCCACTCGAGGCCAATCCACAATTTGAGCACCATCGAATGCACTATGCGCAACCCATATCATACTCACCGGTTCGCATTCGATACGTTTAGCGCACGCCGGCATGCGGACGGTAGAAATAAACATTTCAATCAAAGTTTGTATATACACGCGTGGATGTGTGACACTGTGTCTTGCACGTGCTGTGTGCTGCTTCGACGGCCCTTAATCCAGACCGCCCCCGTGGCGTCTTTATAAAAGGGAGTGTGTCCCGCCGTATACAACCTGCGGCTGGTGCGCGTAATGGGCCAAGCGCAGCTTGCGGTGTGTGTGCTGCTATCAGTGCTGTCTCTGGCGGGGTGCTCTAATTGTGCAGTACGCCAATATCACGGTAAAGGTTTAAGTCTAACCATGAGTCTGACTACCTGTCAATCTGTGGCAAATGGCGTGTACCGCCCAGATGGTTACCAGACGAATGACCATCGTCCAGTGTATAAACTTCAATCTCCAATAAATGGAAATGATAGATTTTTAGTTTACTCGGCACAACATTGGAGATTTTTTTTAGGTGCAACTGCTGATGTCACACAACCGCAACTTGCAAATGTGATTTGGGATGGAGAACAAACCTCTAGTAATATTCCGGTCGTGTCTAGATGTGATCCAAGTTGGATAAGGGATGACGACGGATTGGATGTATCAACATTTGATGAATGCTTGTGGTGTCCTCACCACTCTACATCGCCTCCTCACAGTACCAGTTTCACAGCCTGTCGATGTAACGCCGGTTACGAAGGACCTGATGGAGGCCCATGCCGAGTGTGCAACGCTGGCACTTATAAACCTGAAGGGCAGAGAGGTGCTTGTACACCTTGTCCTTTCAACTATATTTCTGTTGAAGGCAGCATCAACGTCGATGCCTGTACATGTTCTGAAGCAACTACGGGCCAAAGTGGAGTTTCGTGTTCCCCTTGTGGAGCTGGCACTTATAAAGTTCAGAGTGGATTTCATGCGTGTACACTGTGTACCTCTAATTCAATATCTCCAGCTAGCAGCTTCAGAATCGATGACTGTCAATGTAATACTGGATACACGGGCTACAGTGGAGGTTCGTGTACGCAGTGTGGCAATGGCACTTATAAGCACTGGGTGGGTTCTGATCCGTGTGCACAGTGTACCTCTAATTCAATGTCTGCATTGGGCAGCATCGCAAGTACTGCTTGTAAATGTAATGCTGGATACATGGGCAATAATGGAGGTCCATGTTTCCAGTGCCCCTCTGCTTCAATATCTCCACCGGACAGCATCTCCATCGCTGCCTGTAAATGTAATGCTGGATACACAGGCAACAATGGAGATTCATGTACCCAGTGTCACAATGGCACTTATAAAGCTAACTTGGGTTCTGATTCCTGTACACATTGTTTCCCTAATTTCACATCTCCATTGGGCAGCATC
>Ga0105051_10002005_pt1 | contig 26886 bp, 25 predicted proteins | sample FRY02_FD_78383 | JGI IMG/M metagenome (GOLD analysis project Ga0105051, IMG submission 78383) | Freshwater microbial communities from Lake Fryxell liftoff mats and glacier meltwater in Antarctica - FRY-02 (megahit assembly) | ecosystem: Environmental > Aquatic > Freshwater > Ice > Glacier... | reverse complement strand
CTCGACCACAGTCCGGATACGGGCAAAGCTGGCGCGACCGGTCTTGCGGTCGATCTTTACGCGGATGTCCATGTCCGCGCCGTAACGCGACTTGGCGGCACGGGCGAGGCTGTCTTCCATCGCCTGAATCACCAGTTCCGGCTCGATCATCTTTTCCCGCGCCACCGCCTCGGCGGTTTGCAGCAGTTCCAACTGGTTGGCAGAGGTAATCGCCATCGGTCTTACTCCCGGTCAGTGTTTGGTGGGCGGGGTTTCAGGCTCTTCGGCCTCGTCCCCTTCCGAAGTTTCAATCTCGTCGAACTGTGTCTCGTCGATCACGCCGCTGGCCTTTTTCTGGCGCAACATTTCGGCGATCAGGTCGTCGGTCAGGATCAGCTTGGCATCCGAAAGCCAGTCGAACTGCAAGCCGATTGTGACCTTGCCGGTCGGTTCTTCAATCTCGATCAGCACCTCGTCGCCCTCGGTGCCGCGCAATTCCCCCTTGAAACGCCGGCGGCCGTCAATCAGTTCGGTGGTCTCGATGCGGGCCTCGTAATCGGCCCAGACGGCAAAATCCTTCAGCCTTGTCAAAGGCCTGTCGATGCCCGGCGAGGAAACTTCAAGGATGTAGTTCTCTTCTACCGGGTCCTCGACGTCCAGCACAGCCGACACGGCGGTGGATATCGTGGCGCAGTCATCCACCTCGATCCCGCCATCGGGACGGTCTGCCATGATCTGCAAGGTGCGCGTGCGGCCGCCCATCAGTCTGATACGCACCAACTCGAATCCCAACCCCTCGATGACGGGGCCGACGATGTCGGCAAGGCGACGGTCGATGGCGGTTTTGGCGATCAGGTCGGACATTGGGGTTCCAGAAACAAAAAACGGGCCAGGCGGACCGCCATAAATGAAAAACGGGCCAAGCGGCCCGTACTGCGGATCGGTAGCCTCAGGTTTGGACCCTGAGACCGCTGTAATCTGGTTATACGCCCGCCCCCACCGCAACGCAAGGGTAATGGGGTAGGGTGCGTGATTTCACGCACCCTTGGCAGATCGCAACCCGTCCATCACTGCCACCAGCGCCTCGGATATCCCCGGTTCCGACAGCGCGTGCCCGGCCAGCGGGATCAGCCGGACGCTGCAATTCTCCCAACCCTGCGCCAGTCTCCAAGACGACGCTGGCGGACAGATCATGTCGAACCGGCCTTGGACGATCACCGTCGGGATGTGGGCGATGCGGGCCTTTTGCTGTTCGATCCAGCCATCGCAGACCAGAAAGCCCGCGTTGGTGAAGTAGTGGTTCTCGAGCCGGGCAAAGGCGCGGGCATATTCTGCGGGGCTTTCCCCCACCGGCCCTTCCTGATGGACTGACGCCAACGCATTTTCCCATGCCGCCCAAGCCCTTGCGGCCTTGGTCTCTTCCTGCAACTGCCCCGAAAACAGCCGCCGGTGGTAGGCTCCGATCAGATCGCCGCGCTCACCCTCAGGCATCAACTCTGCGAACCGCGCCCAAAGGTCGGGATAGAACGCCCCCGCCCCGCCGCCATAGAACCAGTCGAGCTCGGCCTTGGTCGAAAGAAAGACCCCACGCAGCACAAGATGGCTGACGCGGTCCGGGTGGGTAATTGCGTAGATCAATGCCAGCGTCGCCCCCCACGATCCGCCAAAAGCGATGAAGGCGTCGATCCCCAGCGCCTCGCGGATGGCTTCGATATCGGCCACCAGATGCCAGGTGGTGTTGTTGGCCACGCTTGCATGGGGGCGGGACCGACCGCAGCCGCGTTGGTCGAACAGAACAATACGATATATCGCAGGGTCGAAATACCGTCGCATCGCCGGGCTGCAACCACCGCCCGGGCCCCCGTGCAGCACCAGAACGGGCACCCCTTGGGGGTTGCCGCATTGTTCGACATAGATGCGGTGTCCGTCGCCCATATCGATCACCCGCTGATCGAAGGGATCGACCGGCGGGTAAAGAAATTCGACTGCGCGCTTTTGGCCTGATCTTTGATCCATTATCGATCTATATACTGTATCGGAGGTGCCTTGCTACAGGGCAAACCGAAAGGCCAAGCCATGACCACCATTGATCCGATCGAGGTTGCCAAGTTCGAAGCGATGGCGGCTGAATGGTGGGACCCCAATGGCAAGTTCAAACCGCTTCACATGCTGAACCCCTGCCGGTTAGACTATATCTGTAGCCAGATCGCCGCCGAATTCGACCGGGATCTGACGGGGCCATTGCCGTTCAAAGGGTTGAGATTGCTGGATATCGGCTGCGGTGGCGGGCTTTTGTCGGAACCGATGGCACGGCTGGGCGCGGATGTGGTGGGGGCGGATGCGGCACCGCGCAACATTCCCGTCGCACAGGCGCACGCCGCCGTCAGCGGGTTGACCATCGACTATCGCCACACCACCGCCGAGGATCTGGCCGCGGCAGGAGAGCAGTTTGACGTGGTGCTGAACATGGAAGTGGTCGAGCATGTGTCTGATCCACAAGGATATTTGACCGCCTGCCAGCAGTTGCTGAAACCGGGCGGGCTGATGATCTGTTCGACCTTGAACCGCAATTCGAAGTCCTATGTCATGGCGATCATCGGGGCCGAGCAGGTAATGCGGTGGCTGCCGAAGGGGACGCATGACTGGAAGAAATTCATCACGCCGGACGAGTTGTATGGCCTGATCCGCGGCGCGGGGCTCGATCCCGTGGACCGCAAGGGGATGGTGTTCAATCCGCTGGGCTGGTCGTGGTCGCTGTCGTCGCGGGATTTGTCGTGCAACTATGTCACCACCAGCATCAAGCGGTCTGAGGTTTAACTAGCTGAAATTGCTGGGGTTTGGGGGGTCACCGTCTGTGCACCCCCTGTACACCCCCTGTGCAGACGCAAAAGCTGCCGAGCGGGCGTTAAGGTTTGCGGGCGAATCGGGGCGGCGGGGGGCGGAAACTGGTTCTTGCCGGATTTGGTTTTAACAAATCAGGCCGCGCCTGCCTGCCCCCCGGCAAACGCGATAGGGTGCCTGTCCAGTCAGGCGTGGCCTGATTGATGGAGATCATGATTGCGGTGAACGTCTGGCTTAACGGTCTCCCGCCTTATCAGCAACGGACCGAGAAACGCTCCGCGAGCGCGTTTTCAGATCGGTTCACAAGACAGGTTTGTCAGTCGCTTTGCGACGACCGCGCCCAGAGGTTCAGGTCTTTCTCTTCGGCAATCGCGTCGATCCGGGCCAGGTCTTCGGCGCTGAAACCGAGGTTGGCCACTGCCCCGGCGCAATCGACCACCTGTTCGGGTTTCGATGCCCCGATCAGCGCTGTCGTGATGCCGCCATTCCGCAACACCCAGGCGATCGCCATCTGTGCCAGCGTTTGGCCCCGCGCCTGCGCCATGTCATCCAGTGCCTTCACCGAAGCCAGCGCGCGGGGCGTGATCACGGCGGGGTCAAGCGATTTGCCCTGCGACGCGCGGCTGCCTTCGGGGATGCCGTTCAGGTATTTGCGGGTTAGGATGCCTTGGGCCAGCGGCGTGAAGGCGATCGAGCCGATGCCCAGATCGGCCAGCGTGTCCTTCAGCCCGTCCGCCTCGACCCAGCGGTTCAGGATCGAATAGCTGGGCTGGTGGATCACGCAGGGCGTGCCGAGGTCGGCCAGAATGGCAGCAGCCTCGCGCGTTTTGGCCGCGTTGTAAGACGAAATCCCGACATACAGCGCTCGGCCCGACCGCACGATGTGATCCAGCGCGCCCATCGTCTCGGCCAGCGGCGTATCAGGGTCGAAGCGATGCGAATAGAAGATATCGACATAATCCAGCCCCATCCGTTTCAGCGACTGGTCACAGGACGCGATCAAAGACTTGCGCGACCCCCATTCGCCATAAGGGCCCTGCCACATGGTGTAGCCCGCCTTGGACGAGATGATCAGTTCATCCCGGTGCCCGGCGAAGTCGGTTTTCAGGATATAGCCGAACGCCTCTTCGGCGCTGCCGGCAGGCGGGCCGTAGTTGTTGGCAAGATCGAAATGCGTGATGCCGTGATCGAACGCGGTCTGACAGATCGCGCGTTTTGTCTCGTGCGGGGTGTCGTGGCCGAAGTTGTGCCACAGGCCCAGCGAAATTGCGGGCAGTTGCAAACCGCTGCGGCCACAGCGGCGATAGATCATCCGGTCATATCGGTCGGCGGCGGGGCTGTAGGTCATCGGGAACTCCGGTCGAGGTTGCGGCGTTGTTCCACGGCGATGGCCATTTTGCCAGCAGATTTGCGCCGAACCGGGGTTCGTCTGCACCGGAGCGATCGGTGTTACATTGCCCTTTGTCAGTCTCTGGGTATAGTTCGTTGGTGCCGAAAGGGAAACAGGATGCGCGTTGGGCCACGTCGGCGGTTGATCCCGGTTCTTGTCGTGTCGGGTCTTCTGACCGGGCTTTCCGGCGGTGGCGGGGCGGCGCTGGAACGCCTGGAGTTCGGCGTGGCGGGTGACGACAAGGCGCTGGAGCGCAGCTTGCGCGGCGTCTCTATATTACTGGGCGAGCAGGCCCAGAAGAATACCAATCCGCAAGATCTGTTTGCCGATGCCCGGGCAGAATACGGGCGGCTGTTGTCGGCGCTTTATGCGGCGGGGCATTATTCGGCGGTGATCAATGTGCGCATTGACGGCCGCGAGGCAGCGGAGATCGCGCCGCTGGACGCGCCGGGCCAGATCGGGGTGATCGAGGTGACGGTCGATCCGGGACCGCGCTTTGCCTTTGGTCAACTGCGGATCCAGCCGTTGGCCCGCGACACGGTGCTGCCCGAAGGCTTTGCCAAAGGCGAGCCTGCCTTCAGCGGGGTTGTTGCGTCCGCCGTGCAGGCAGGCGTCGAGGGTTGGCGCGAAGCGGGCCACGCCAAGGCATCGGTCATGGACGAAAACGTGGTTGCGAACCATCCGGAAGCGGTTCTTTCAGCGGATGTAACGGTCGACCCCGGACCGCGTCTGCGGTTTGGCAATCTGGAGATCAAAGGCGCGCATCGGATGCGCGAAGCCCGATTGCGCAAGATCGCAGGTCTGCCCGTGGGCGAGGTGTTCAGCGTCACAGAACTGAACCGCGCGACAGAGCGTTTGCGGCGCACCGGGGTGTTCAGTTCGGTCTCGCTGGTCGAGGCTGACGCGGTGCGCAATCCGGACCTGTTGGACATAACTGCCACGGTCGTGGAGGCGCGGACGCGGCGCTATTCGTTCGGGGCGGAAGTTGCCACCGATGACGGGCTGAAGCTGACCGGGGGCTGGCTGCACCGCAACCTGTTGGGCGGGGGCGAGCGGCTGGAGATCGCGGGGTCCGTCACCAATATCGGCGTGCAGGAAGGCGGCACGGATTATGCGTTGGACCTGACGTTGAGCCGCCCGGCGACGCCGGGGCCGGACACCACTGCGGCGGTCAACTTTGGCATCGCACGGCTGGACGAGGCAGACTACGTTGCCAACATGGCCACCGCCGGACTGACCTTCACGCACTTCTTTTCAACCGAGCTGACCGCGCGGGCCGGGTTGGAGTTCGACTATCTGGACGGTACGGACAACACCGGGGATTTCAAGTATCAGTCCCTTGCCCTGCCATTGGGCGTGACGTGGGACCGGCGTGACAGCACGGTCGATCCAACAAAGCTGTTCTACGTGGACCTTGAGGCAAAGCCGTTTCTGGGGTTCGGCACGACGGACAACGGCGTAAGGTTTGCCGCCGATCTGCGCGGCTATCAAAGCGTCGGTGACCGGGTGGTGCTGGCGGCGCGGGTGCAGGCGGGCGTGGTTCTGGGGTCGAGCCTGCTTGGCACGCCGCGCGATGATCTGTTCTATTCGGGCGGTGGCGGCACCGTGCGGGGACAGCCCTACCAATCGCTGGGCATTTTGGTGACCAAGAATGCGGACCCGTTGGAAATTGGCGGGACGCATTTCCTCGGCGGGTCACTGGAGGCGCGGGTGCGGGTAGGCCGAAGCCTTGGGTTGGTCGGGTTCTTTGACGTGGGGCAGGTGGGAACTGGGTTTGGGGCGGCCGATTCGGAGCTGCATTCGGGGGCCGGGATCGGGGTGCGGTATGAAACCGGCTTTGGGCCGATCCGGCTGGATGTGGCAACACCGTTGGGCGGCAATACGGGTGACGGAGTGCAGATTTACGTCGGCTTGGGGCAGGCGTTTTGAGGCGCGCGGGATTGATACTGGCAGCGGCGCTGTGGCCGGGGCTGGTTCTGGCGCAGGCCGACGCCACGGCCGAAACCGCAACGGATGACCGTGGCTATCTGACCGCGCTATTGGAAGACACCCTTTCGACCGACGGGGTTCAGGTCACCATCACCGGTTTCGCAGGCGCGCTGTCATCGCAAGCGTCTTTGACCCAGATGACGATTGCCGACAAGGACGGCGTCTGGCTGACGTTGCGCGATGTCGCGCTGGACTGGAACCGGGGCGCGCTGTTTTCCGGCGCCGTGGAAATCACTGCACTGACTGCGGCGGAAATCGTGCTGGACCGCGTGCCGGCTGCGGACAAGACGCCCTCCGCCGAGGCGCCAAGTTTTGCGCTGCCGGACCTGCCGGTTTCGGTGAGCATCGGAAAGATCAGCGCGGATAGCATCGTTCTGGGTGAGGCTGTGGTGGGCGAGGCTGTGACGGCGCGGCTGGAAGCATCCATGCAGCTTTCAGGTGGCGAGGGCAGTGCCTCGATCCTGCTGGAACGCACCGATGACAAGGCGGCGGAAATCTCGCTGGATGCGTCTTACGTCAACGCGACGAAAGTGCTGTCGATTGATCTGTCGGCGGTCGAGGATGCGAGCGGAATCGCGGTTCGACTGCTGAACGTGCCAGGCGCGCCATCGGCGGCACTGACGGTAAAGGGCACCGGGCCGATCGACGACTTTGCCGCCGCCGTGTCGCTGTCCACCAATGATGTGGTGCGGCTTGCGGGATCGGTGCAACTGTCGGGCGACGCTACTGGCACCAGCCGGTTCAACGCGGGGCTTTCGGGCAATCCGGCCCCGGTGTTTTTGCCCGAATATACCGAATTCTTCGGCCCGGCTGTCAGCCTTGCGGCTGCTGGGTCGCGTGATGCCGCTGGTCGTCTGACGCTGGATGTATTTCGGGTTCAGGCGCAGGCGCTGGACATTTATGGCGCGGCGGCGCTGGCTTCAGACGGTTTGCCCGTGCGGTTCGATATCACCGGAAAGCTGGGGCTGGAAGATGGATCGCCCCTGCTGTTGCCGCTGACGTCCGATGTGCAGACCCGGATCACGGAAGCCGCTCTGACGCTGCGCTATGACGCGGAGCGGGGCGAGGAATGGTCGGGGCGGGTCGATCTGAACGGTTTGGACCGGGCGAATTTCAAAGCCGAACAGATGACGCTGATCGGGACAGGGCGGATCGCGCGCGAGGCTGGCGTGCCTGCAATCGATGCGGTGGTGACTTTCGATGCAAAGGGCCTTGCGCCGACCGACCCTGCGTTGGCGCAGGCGTTGGGGGCCGAGATCACCGGCGAGGCCACGGTAAGCTGGCAGGGGGGCACCGGGCAAACCCGTCTGTCGCGGCTGGCGTTGCAGGGCAAGGACTATGACCTGACGCTGAGCGGATCGTTGCAGGGGTTGGCGCAGGGCTTTGCCACCAACGGCACGGGGACGGTCCGTTTTGACGATCTGTCGCGGTTTTCGGCGCTGACCGGGCGCTCGCTGGCCGGGGCCGGGACGATTTCGGTCACAGGCGAGGTCAGTCCGTTGTCGGGGCAGTTCGATGCGAAAGCCGAAGTGGTGGGGACCGAATTGCGCAGCGGAATTGCGCAGTTGGATGGTTTGTTGCGCGGACAGACCCGGATCGACGCATCGGTGCGGCGCGACGAGACAGGGACCACGCTGCGCAATGTGCGGCTGGCAGGCAACGGTTTGACCGTCACGGCGCAGGGGCGGCTGGCAACCGGGGCGAATGATGTGAGCGCCGAGATCAGCTTTGCCGATCTGTCGGTGCTGGGGGGCGGGTATCGCGGGGCGTTGCAGGGGTCGGTTCGGTTGCTGGACAACCGGGTGACGCTGGACGCGCTGGGGCAAGGGCTGGCCATCGGGCAGACCGGGGCGGACCGGCTGCTGCGTGGCGACAGCAAGGTGACGGCGGCGGTGCGTCTTGCCGACGACGGGCTGGTGATAGAGCGGGCCGAGATCGTGAACCCGCAGATCAACGTTTCCGCCGAGGGCGATGTGGCGAACGGGGGCAGCACCATCACGTTGCAGGCGCGGCTGGCCAATCTGGGCATCCTGCTCCCCGAGTTTCCGGGCGCGTTGTTGGTCAGCGGTACGGCGGTTGATGACGGCGACGGGATCGTGCTGGACCTGACGGGCACCGGGCCGGGGCAGATCGACGCTGCGGTGCGGGGGCGGGTCGACGCAGGCATCGCTAATCTGACGATCACCGGCACGGCGCAGGCGGCCTTGGCGAACGCGTTCATTGAGCCGCGTTCGGTGTCGGGCGGGTTGCAGTTGAACCTTGCGTTGCGCGGGCCGCTTGCCTTGGGGTCTTTGTCTGGCACGGTCGCACTGGAGGGGGGGCGGGTTGCCGATCCGAGGTTGAACCTGGCCCTGCAGGGCCTTTCGGCACAGGCGGCGCTGACCGACGGCGTCGCGCGAATCGATGCGCGGGCTGCGGTGTCTTCGGGTGGCAGTCTTTCGCTGCGCGGGTCGGTGGGGCTGACCAAGTCCAATACAAGCGCGCTTGCGATTGATCTGTCGCAGGTGGTGCTGCGCGATCCCGATCTTTACGAAACGACGGTGAACGGGGGTGTGACGGTCGAGGGACCGCTGACCGGCGGCGCGCTGATTGCGGGGCAGCTGGTTTTGACCGAGACCGAATTGCGCATCCCGTCCACCGGGTTTGGCGGTTCAGGCGATCTGCCGGGCCTGCTGCACAAGGGCGAGCCTTCGGACGTCCGGGCGACGCGGGCGCGGGCGGGACTGCTGGACGACAAGAAGGGTGGCACGGGCGCCGGAGCGGGGTCGGGCAGGTTCAGGCTTGATCTGGTGATCGCCGCCCCGAACCAGGTTTTCATCCGCGGACGCGGTCTGGACGCAGAGCTTGGCGGGCAATTGACCCTGACCGGGACCACTGCCGCCATCACGCCGTTCGGCGCGTTTGGATTGATCCGGGGGCGGCTCGACATTCTGGGCAAGCGGCTGGTGCTGTCGCGGGCGCTGTTGCAGATGGAGGGCGCGCTGGTGCCCTATCTCGATGTAAGCGCCTCTACCACCGCCGATGGCTATACGACCACCGTGACGGTCAGCGGTGATGCGAAAGATCCGCAGGTCAGCTTTACCTCGGACCCGGATCTGCCCGAGGAAGAAGTGCTGGCGCGGCTGCTGTTCGGGCAAGGGATGCAGAACTTGTCGGCGTTTCAGGCGGTAGAGCTGGCCAGTGCCGTGGCCACGCTGGCCGGGCGCGGCGGCAATGGTTTGTTGGCTCGGCTGCGTCTGGGCATCGGGCTGGACAATCTGGACGTGAACACCGACGACAGAACCGGGGCCGCGTCGGTCACCGCTGGCAAGTATCTGACAGAAAAGATTTATACCGAGGTTACTGTGGGTCAGGATGGCGAAAGCCGGATCGATCTGAACCTCGATATCTCACGGCATATCACGCTGAAGGCAGGGTCGGGGTCGAATGGCAGCAGCGGGGTCGGGATTTTTCTTGAAAAAGATTACTGACGCCTGCCGCGCGTGCGCTCTGCATCAACCGCGGCACCCAGCAACAAGGCATACGCGCTGACATAAAGCGACATCAGCAAGGCCGCCACAGCCCCGATCGACCCGTAAATCCGGTTATAAGCCGGAAAGTTTTCCAGATACAGCATGAACAGGCGCGCTGACGCCCCCCACAGCACGATGGCGACCAACAAACCCCATGTGAACAGCGGCGGTCTGTGCAGATGGTTGGGGCCATAGCGATACGCAAGACCGACCGCCAACACCGCCATAGCCATCCCCGTCAATTGATTGATCTGTTGCAGCGTGGCGACCTGCCGGGCGATGGCAGGCACAACCTGCGCCAGCAGCGGTACGATGACCGACAGCAGCATCGCCCCAAGAACAAGCCCAACCATTGCCAGCATCATCACACTTGCGCGCAACTGATGCCAATGGCCGGTGCGGTTGGGCAGGCCGTGCACCGCGTTCAGGCCGCGCATCAAGGCCGCTACCCCTGCCCGTGCCGACCATAGGGCAAAGAGCGTGGACAGCACGGTGGCCCAACCGATGCCGCGCTGGCTGACCGACAGCAGGGCGTTCACCTGATCAAGGATCAGATCGAATGCATCGGGCGGCAGGACTTCTTGCAACAGCGAAATTTCGGTGCGAATGACGCTGGGGTCGGACCAGGCCCCCCAGATTGCGATCACGGCTGCCACGGCAGGGAAAATCGCCAGAAAGCCATAAAAAGCGACCCCCGCCGCGATCAGGTCCATTTGCGCCTGTTCTGTCCGCCGATAAAGCCGAAGTATCGCCGCCTTCAACTTTGGCGGAAGCGGAAATCGACGTTTCACCATTTCGGCCCGGCGCAAGACTTGATTGCCGCGCGCGGCCTCACTCGTCCGCCTCCAGGCGGATGCGCAGTTGGCGCAGCACTGGCAGCAAGGACCGCACGCGGTCCACCCCCAGCGCCGCGACCACATCCGAAATCACGGGTGTGACCACCTGCACCGCCGCATCACGCGCCGCACGACCGGCGGGGCTGATCGCCACAAATTTCTGCCGCGCATCGTTCCAGTCGGGGCGGATATGAATGTGACCCGCCCATTCCAGCCGCGCCAGCGTGTTGGTCATCGCCCCCCGTGTGACGTGAAACGCGCGGGCAAGCTGTGCCGGGGTGCGTTCGTCATTGCTGCGAGCAAGGTGGTTAAGCACCGAAAAGTGCGAAAGTTGCATGCCCTTGGGCAGGGCCTTTGAAATCCGGTTGCGGGCAAGCTGGTCTGCCATGAACAGCTCACCGAACAGGGCTACGGCGGTATCGTCATTGCGCTCTGATGGCATTATGGGCCGGAAAATTCGCGGTCGTGGGTCAGGCTGGGCACCCGGCCACGGGCGCGGGTCACGGCGTCGAGGTCAATCTCGGCAAAGGTCACGCCGGTCTTGGTGCCCGCGTCGGCGATCACCTCGCCCCAAGGGTCGATGGCAAGCGAATGGCCATGGGTGTTGCGGCCGCGGCCCCCCGTGAGCGTTTCGGGGTGAAAGCCGGTTTGCGCCGGGGCCAGCACGAAACAACCCGTCTCGATCGCGCGGGCACGCAGCAAAGTCTTCCAGTGCGCGGCCCCGGTGATGTGGTTGAACGCGGCAGGCACGGTCAGGATCTGGGCGCCGGCCTGCGCCAGACGGCGGTAAAGGTGGGGAAAGCGGACGTCATAACAGACGGTCATCCCGATTTTCCCCAGCGGCGTGTCAGCCAGCACGGCTTGGGTGCCGGGGCGGTAGGCCGATGATTCTTGGTAAACCTCGGTGTCCGAGACGTTGACGTCGAACATGTGGATCTTGTCGTACCGCGCAACGATTGCGCCGTCCGGGCCGATCAGCAGGCTGCGATTGGCAAAACGGCCATCGGGATCGTCGGTTTTCAGGCCAAGCGAGCCGATCAGCAACCAGATTTTCGCAGACTCTGCCTCGACCCGCAAGGCGGCCAGCGTGGGGTCGGTCGATTCCGGGTGCAGCAGGTTGCGCTGATGGTCGCGATTGGCCGACAGCATGTTGGAACATTCGGGTGTCAGCACAAACTGCGCACCCCCCGCCGCCGCTGCACGCACCAGCGCCACGGTTTCCAGCAGATTTGCCGCAGGATCGTCACTGACGGTAAGTTGGACGAGCCCTGCGCGCATCCTATTCAGCCAGCATCATGTCAAGACGCCCGGCCTCGTCCAGATCGTGCAGATCGTCGCTGCCGCCGACATGAGCGCCTGCGATGAAGATTTGCGGCACAGAAGTCAGACCGCCAGCGCGTTCGGTCATCTTGCGGCGCAAGGCCGGATCGCGACCGACGTCGATCTCGATAAAGGCGACACCCTTTTTTGTTAGCAGGCGTTTGGCGGCATGGCAATAGGGGCAAGATTGGGTGGTGTAGATTTCGACAGGTTTCATGGTGCAAATCCTATGTCACTTGAACAGTTAACAGGATTTAAGCGTCCTTCGCAACGCGAGCCATGACCAGAACGGAAACCCCTGTTGCGCCCTTGGCGACACAGGCTTCGGCGCAGGCGGCGAGCGTGGCACCCGAGGTCATCACATCATCGACCAGCAGGATGTGCCGACCCTCAACCCGGTTGCTGCGGCGGCGATGCACCGCAATGGCCCCTGACATGTTGGCAAACCGTCCGTCCCGGTCGCGCCCGTCCTGATTGCCGGTGGACCTTGGGCGCACCAGCAGGTCGGGGCAATGGTCCAGCCCCGCAAGCCGCGCCACCCCGGCAGACAACAACGCCGACTGGTTGTAGCGCCGCTTGATGAGCCGCAGCCAGTGCAGCGGCACCGGGGCCACCAGCATATCCGGTTGCAGGATCGGCTGTGCCACCTTGTGCATCCATTGCGCCGCAGGACGCGCGAGATCCAGCCGGTCGCCGTGCTTCAGCGCGAGCACCATCTGCCGCGCGGTGTCGCGATAGAGCATGGCGGCGCGCCCACGGCTCCACGGTCTGGCGATGGTCAAACAGTCGTCGCAGTGCACGGAGTGGCCGTCATCGGTTCCGGGCAGCGGCACCCCGCACAGGTCGCATACGAGCCCCGAGATGAACGCCGTGTCGCGCCAGCACGGGCCGCACAACCCGAAGTCCGAGGTCACCAGCGCCCCGCAGGTCAGGCACTGTGGCGGATAGATCAGGTGGAGCGCCGCTTGCATTCCCATTTCGTGCGCCTATCCTTGGTCCATGCAAACACCACCGATCCTGACCGACCTTGCCGCCTTGCAGCGCAACCGCGCCCGTGCCCGCGAATCATTGGCCCGCGATCCGTTCCTGCATGCCGAGGCGGTGGCTGATGTTCAGGAAAGGCTTAGCGAGGTTAACAAAGCGTTTACTGCACCCGCCGTGGTGTCGCCTTTTGCCGAGCCATGGCAGATTGCCTTTCCCAACGCCCGGATCGTTGCGGATGCCGACACTTTGGATCTGGCGCCCGCAGCGCATGATCTGGTGATCCATGCGCTGGGACTGCATTGGGCGAATGACCCCGTAGGGCAACTGGTTCAGTGCCGCCGTGCGCTGCGCCCCGACGGGCTGCTGCTGGCGCTGCTGTTTGGCGGGCAAACGCTGCACGAGTTGCGCAGCGCATTGGCGCAGGCGGAAACCGAGGTGACGGGGGGGCTGTCGCCCCGCGTGCTGCCGATGGCAGAGATTCGCGATCTGGGCGGGTTGGTGCAGCGCGCGGGGCTGGCGCTGCCGGTGGCGGACGGTTTCACCAAGCGGGTGATGTACCGCGACATCCAGCATCTGATGCACGATCTGCGGGCGATGGGCGAAGGCAACGCGCTGGCGGCGAGGTTGCGCAGACCGACAGGCAGAGCGGTGTTTGCGCGCGCCGGGGCTATCTATCGCGGCGCATGGGGGGTGGGCGACCGCATTCCCGCCACCTTCGAAATCATCACGCTGACCGGCTGGGCCCCGCACGACAGCCAGCAACAGCCTCTGCGCCCCGGTTCGGCGCAAACCCGGCTGGCCGACGCGTTGACCGGCGCGATTGCGCCCCGCGACACCGCTGGCGGTTGACGCCGGGGCCGAAACCCTTATCTCCGGCAGATCAACCGCAGAAAGACGACGCCCATGCTTGACTCGACGACATCGACGATCGTGACCGCGGGGACTGCGCGGCTGGCTCATGCTCCTGCCACCCACCCGCCGGTGAAGCAGGCCAGGATCGGTGTGTTGCTGGCCAATCTGGGCACGCCCGACAACCACGATTATTGGTCGATGCGGCGCTATCTGAACGAGTTTCTGTCGGACAAGCGGGTGGTCGATTATCCGTCGTGGAAGTGGCAGCCGCTGTTGCAGCTGATCATCCTGACCAAGCGGCCTTTTACCAGCGGGGCCAACTACAAGCTGATCTGGAACACCGAAAAGGACGAAAGCCCCCTTTTGACCACCACGCGGGATCAGACCGAGGCGATTGCCGCGCAGATCAAAGCCCTGCACGGCGACAAGGTGATGGTCGATTTCTGCATGCGCTATGGCAACCCTTCGACCCAGTCGAAGGTTCAGGCGATGGTCGAGGCGGGTTGCGAGAAGATCCTGTTTTTTCCGTTGTATCCGCACTACGCGGGTGCCACGTCGGCTACCGCCAACGATGCGTTCTTCCGGGCCCTGATGCAGGAAAAACGCCAGCCCGCCGCGCGCACCGTGCCCGAGTATTTCGAGCATCCTGCCTATATCGACGCGCTGGCGCAATCGGTGGAACGGGCCTATGCGGCCTTGGACCACCGGCCCGATGTGCTGGTCGCCAGCTATCACGGGATGCCCAAGCGCTATCTGATGTCGGGCGACCCCTATCACTGTCAGTGCGCCAAAACCTCGCGTCTGCTGCGCGAACGGCTGGGCTGGGACAAGGGTTCTATCGACACCACGTTCCAGTCGCTGTTCGGCCCGGAGGAATGGCTGAAACCCTATACGGTGGAACATGTGGCCGATCTGGCGCGGGCCGGGAAAAAACGGATCGCGGTGATGGCCCCGGCGTTTTCAGCCGACTGCATCGAAACGCTGGAAGAGATCAACGGCGAGATTCGTGAGGCGTTCGAGCATGCGGGGGGTGAGGTTTTTACCTATATTCCCTGCCTGAACGATGACACGGCGCATGTGACGGCGCTGGTGCAGGTTATCGGCGAAAATCTGGCAGGCTGGGTTTAGGACACCGATCGCGTCTTGCGACAGGTCCATGAAATGCGAAAAGGCGGCAGATTGCTCTGCCGCCTTTTCACTTTCAGCAAAAGATCAGTTGTTGCTGGAAGCAACAGCCGCGACCACCAGCAGAAGCAGCAGCGGAACAATGATGCCGCCAGCCGACGAAGACGTCTGAGCGGCGACAACGGTTTCTTCCATGATCGGTTCAGCAACGCCACCGGCGAATGCGGTCGATGCGGCCACCGACAGAACGGCTGCGAGCGCAAGTTTCTTCATAATTAACCTCCAGTTATTGCATACCGTCGAGTTTCGCACAGACGACGGAAAACACCCAAGACTATTTCTCGTATCCCATGCATAACCAGCCTCATCGACAAAATGCAATCTGGTGTCAGATGAGGCGCCACAGCGGCGCCGTCTTGTCGTCAAATTAGCAACACCTGAGTGCCGACCTTGGCGTAACCGTACAATTCTAGGATGTGTTCGTTGTAAAGACCGACGCAGCCGCTGGAAGAACGCCGTCCGATCTTGCGCGTGTCATGGGTGCCGTGGATGCGGTAATAGGTCCACGACAGATACAATGCACGGACGCCAAGGGGATTCTCGGGCGATCCGCCGGGAACCAAGTCAGGCCATTCGGGATTCCGCGCCTTCATCGAGGCCGTGGGCCGCCAGTCGGGGTTTTCGACCTTCTGGATCACTTCGGTCCGGCCCTTGCGAGTCAGGTCTTCGGTCAGCGGCACCGAAGATGGATACAGCCGATAAACCGACTGGTCTTCAGACCAGAAATGCAGCGCGCGCGAAGTGATGTCGCACAGAATCGCCCCGTTGTTGGTGTTGTCAAAGTAATCGCGCCAGTCCAACATCCGAAAGCTGGAGAAGTTGTTGCGCACGGGCGCCTCGAACTCGGTGCTGCCTTCCAAGGCGAACGCGCTGGCTGCTGGCAGGATAACCGCACTTGCAGCCCCGGCGGCAAGAAAGGCACGGCGGTCGAGGCGCGAAGTCTTACGGTCGGTCATTCGCTGATCTCCACTGATGATTTCATGCGTTTTCATAACTTGGTTATGCCCCCTGCCGCAAATCAAAGGCGCGTCACTAAGCGGAGCATTGCACAAAGCGCGCATGTTCCGTGCGGGGCCTTGGATTAACTGCGCGCCTTGGTTAAAGGACGGGGCTTGGGCGAACGGTCGCGACGTCGTGTGCAGGTGGGGTGGTGATGAACAGACGGACGGTTTTGCTTCTGGGTAGTGCAGCATCGCTTGGGGCGTGTGCATCACAAGCGCCAGTTCTGGGGACCGATGGCAAGCCGTTGCCAGGCCTTTACATCATCACACCAGAGATGGAGGCGGAGGTTTCGTTTCGTCTGCTTGATGCGGTAAATGCGCTGCGGGCGGCCAAGGGTGGGCAACCGCTGGTTTATGACGCGGCGCTGAATGCGGCGTCGGCAACCCATTCGCGCGACATGTCGGTGCAGAACCGGCCTTGGCATTTCGGGTCCGACGGGTCTTCGCCGCTGCAACGCGTGCAGCGGGTCGGTTACACCGGGCGGCTTCTGGGCGAGTTGATTTCCGAGACGTTTCAGACGGAACTGGAAACGCTTTCGGCCTGGATGGGTCAGCCAGACACGCGCGATGTCATTCTGGACCCCGCGGCGCGATTGTTGGGGTTTGCGTGGTTCCAAGAGCCGCAGGGCAAGATCTGGTGGACGCTGATCACAGGCGGTTGATCGCAGGGCGCTGATCTGCGGCGCCCGACGACCGTTACGGCACGACGTTGATCAGCGTGCCGGGTTTGACCATCGAATAGATCCGTTCGATTTCCTTGTCGGTCACGGCGATGCAGCCTGCGGTCCAGTCGCGCCGGTTCGGGTCGCCGTTTGGTGCGCCGTGAATGAAGATGTCCCCGCCAGGCCGCTTGCCTGCCACCTCTGCAAAGGCAAGATCATCGACGTTGGGATATGAGATGCCCAGCGACAGGTGATACTCGGAATTCGGGTTCTGATGGCTGATCCTGTAAACGCCTTCGGGTGTCTTGCCGTCGCCTTCAAACTGCTTGTGACCTTCGGGCACGAAACCAAGCGCGATGTCATAGGTTTTCAGCACTTTGGTCCCATGAATCAGATACATCTTGCGTTCGGCCTTGTGCACTTCGACCAAAGTGACCGCAGGCCCATTGTAGGTCTTGAACTTGGAGCCGCAGGCCGAAAGCCCTAATGCCAGAAGGCAAAATACTGCTGCGCGAACGATCATCATCACCTGCCCTCGTTTCTTTTTTCAACGGAATACAGAAATTTTCGTGATTTGCCTAGAGAGGCGCACCTCACGCCTCTGTGAGAATCAGCCAGCCGACCGCACGAATCGTGCGACAAGTTCGACATGGGCGGACCAGCGAAACTGGTCGATCACCTGCACCCAGTCGAGCAGGTAGCCCGCGCGGATCAGGCTTCGGGCGTCGCGGGCGAACGTGATGGGGTTGCAAGATACGGATGCGATCACCGGCACTTGGGCTGCGGCCAGCCGTTCGGTCTGCGCCTCGGCCCCGGCGCGGGGCGGGTCGATCACCACGGCATCCAGCCCTTGCAATTCGTCGGGTTCCATCGGGCGGCGGAACAGGTCGCGGGTCTGAACGGTTATGCGTTTGAGCGTTGTGGCTGTGCCGCGCTGCGCCTTGTCGAGGGCGGCTGTCATCGCGGCGTCACCTTCGACCGCCAGCACCTCGGACCGTTCGGCCAGCGGCAAGGCGAAGGTGCCAACGCCTGCGAACAGGTCCGCAACGCGGCGGGCAGGCCCGATGGCCAACGCTATGGCGTGCAACAGGGCAGTCTCGCCTTCGGCAGTCGCTTGCAAAAACGCGCCCGGCGGCGGGGTGACCAGAACACCGCCAAACCGCTGCATCGGCTGGGCGCGCAGGGCCACCATTTCGTCGCCCCAGGTCAGGCGGGCGAGGTTGTGGGTTTCGGTCAGTCTTGCAAGGTCCATCCGCAGATCGGAAGTCAGTTCCTTGCCGCCCGCCACGGCGACGTCCGGCCCGGCAAGGCTGCGGGTGATGGTCAGTTGCAGTTCGGTCGTGCGTGTGCCGCCGATCCGCACGAGCGCCTCGAGCGCCGGAAAGGTTGCGATCAGGTCGGGGTGCAGCAACTGGCATTGCGGCACGGCCACCAACAGGTCGGACCCGCGCGCATGAAAGCCCAGCAACACCCCGCCTTTGGTGCGCCGCCCGGTCAGCACGGCACGGCGGCGCGACCGGGGTGGTGAGGTGTGCATCGGCAAAAAGCGCGCGGTCAGACCCTGGCCTGCCAGCGCACCTGCAACGATGCCCTGCTTCCAGTCGGCGACAAATGGGTCGGCTGCGTGTTGCATCAGGCAACCGCCGCAGGTGCGGGCATGAACGCAAGGCGGACGGACGCGATTGGGTGAGGGGGTCAGAATCCGAGGGGTCAGGATGCGATCCCCCTGCACGCAGCCTTCGACCACCTCACCGGGCAGCATTTGTGCGGCATAAACCGCGCCATCGGGGCCATGCCCGATGCCGTCGCACAGATGGCCCAGCCTGTCGATTGTCAGCCGCATGAGGCCCCCGTGTTGTGCCCCGTTGCCTTGGCGGGTTCGGCAGGCCTCGTCAAGCCGACAGGGGCGTTACTCTGCCGCCTCTACCTCGTCCACACCGATGAAGCCGCCGGACTGGCGGTTCCAATAGCGGGCATAAAGCCCGTTGCGGGCCAGCAGGGCGGCATGGCTGCCCTCTTCGACGATCTGGCCGTCGTCCAGCACGATGATCCGGTCCATCGCGGCGATGGTGGACAGGCGGTGCGCAATCGCCAGCACGGTCTTGCCGACCATGACCCGGTTCAACGCTTCCTGAATGTTGGCCTCGACCTCGCTGTCCAGCGCACTTGTCGCCTCGTCCAGCACCAGAATCGGCGCGTTTTTCACAAACGCACGGGCCAGCGCGATCCGTTGCCGCTGCCCGCCCGACAGTTTCACGCCGCGTTCGCCAAGATAGGCTGCATAACCCTTGCGCCCGATGTGGTCCTGCATGGTTTCGATGAACCCATGCGCCTCGGCCTGACGGGCGGCTGCGATGATCTCGGCTTCGGTCGCATCGGGGCGGCCATAGCCGATGTTGTCGCGGGCGCTGCGGTTGAACATCGCGGTTTCCTGGGTGACCATGCCGATCTGACGGCGCAGGGATTCTTGCGTGATGCGGCGCACGTCCTGACCTTCTACCAGAATCCGGCCCTGTTCCACATCGTAAAGCCGCAAAAGCAGCGACACGAGTGATGACTTTCCCGCCCCCGACGCGCCAACGATGCCCAGCTTTTCCCCGGCCCGAATGGTCAGGTTGATGTTGCGCACGCCGCCGCGCGCCCGGCCATAGCCGAAACTTGCGTCCTCGAACCTGATCTCGCCCTTGATGCGCGGCAGATCGACTGCATCCGCTGCATCGGCGAGCGCGTGCGGAATGGCCAGCGTGCGCATGCCGTCCTCGACCTCGCCGATGCTGGTATAGATCGACATCAGCGTAAAGCTGACCCAGCCCGACATCTGTGCGATCCGCATGGCGATGGCACCCGCAGATGCGATCGTCCCCGCTGTGCCAAGCCCCTGCTGCCACAACAAGACCGCCCCGCCGATCAGCAGAACCGGCAGCACCCCGGCCAGCAGCATCAGCGACAGGCGGAACCATGTCGAAATCTCGCCGAACTCCAGACTGCGGTTTCGGAACACTTCCATTGCGCGCAGGGCAACCTTGTCTTCGAACGCGGCATGGGCGAACAATTTCACCGTCTTGATGTTGGTGATCGTATCGACCACCTGCCCCGACACCATCGCCCGCGCCGCCGCCCGGTCCGCCGAATTCGCGCGGATGATCGGCAGGAAGTATCCGATCAGTAGGATGTAGACGCCAAGCCACGCGGCAAGTGCCGCTGCGATGCGAAGGTCAAGCGCCACCAGAACCACGACCGATCCGATCACCGATGCCAGCGCGAAGAACACCGTGTTGATCATTTCGGTCGCGACATCGGTGATCGCGCGGGCTGCTTGCATCTGCTTTTGTGCGATGCGCCCGGCAAAGTCGTTGTCAAAGAACGTCACTGCCTGCCCCAGCGTCCAGCGGTGCAGACGCGACAGGACCAGCGGCATCACGTTTGGCCCGATGACTACCGCGTTCGCCGCCGCCGCAAGGCCAAAGGTCAGCGGGCGCAGGATCAGGTAGAAGGCAAGAAACCACAAAACGAGGCTCAGATGATCGGTGAAAAACTGCTGCGGTCCGCTGGTGATGACCGCATCGACCACCCAGCCGATGAACAGCGCCGACACCACCTCGGTCACGCCAGACAGCGCAGACACCGCGCCCGAAAGCCCCAACATCCCCCACGAGCCTTTTAGCCCCCAGTGCATGAAGGCCCCCAGCGTTTGCGGTGGCGGTCCGTCGGCGGGTTTGAAGGCGTCGATCAGATCGCCAAGTCGCAGCAGTGCCTTCATTCGGCGGCTTCCTTCAGCCCGATGAACCCGCCGGATTGGCGCGCCCAGAACCGGGCATACAGTCCGTTCAACGCCAAAAGCTCAGCGTGGGTTCCCTGTTCGGAGATGTGACCATCCTCCAGCACCACGATCCGGTCCATTGCGGCGATGGTTGACAGGCGGTGTGCGATGGCGATTACCGTCTTGCCCTGCATGACCCCGAACAGCGCGTTCTGGATCAGCGCCTCTGCCTCGCTGTCAAGCGCGCTCGTCGCCTCGTCGAGGATCAGGATCGGCGCGTCCTTCAGGATCACCCGCGCCAGAGCCACCCGCTGCCGCTGCCCGCCCGAAAGTTTCACGCCCCGTTCGCCCACATGCGCGTCATAACCGATGCGGCCCTCGGGGTCCGACAGGGTCAGGATGAAGTCATGCGCCTCTGCCTGCCGGGCGGCGGCGAACATCATCGCATCGGTCGCATCGGGGCGTCCGTACAGGATGTTGTCGCGGACCGACCGGTGCATCAGGCTGCTGTCCTGACTGACCATGCCGATGTTGCGCCGCAGACTGTCCTGGCTGACCACGGCGATGTCCTGCCCGTCGATCAGGATACGCCCACTTTCGGTATCGTAAAACCGCAGCATCAGCTTGACCAGCGTGGATTTTCCTGCACCAGACCGGCCCACCAGCCCGATCTTTTCGCCCGGGTTCACGATCAGGCTAAGGTTCTGCAAGCCCCCCGAGCCGCGACCGTAATGGTGCGAGACGCGGTCGATCTCGATCCGGCCTTCGGTCAATTCCAGCGTCGCGGCCTTTGGTTTGTCCACCAGGCCGATCGGATAGGTGATCGTCTCCATCCCTTCGGCAACGACGCCCAGCGCCTGCACCAGCGCCGTCGTCGCCCACATGATCCAGTAGGTCATGTTGTTCAACCGCAGCACCAGCGCACTGGAGGCGGCGACGGTGCCAATGCTCGCCTGCCCGCCGAACCAGAGCCACAACGCCAGCCCGATCACCGACACGATCAAAAAGCCGTTCAAGGCGGTCAGCGCCAGGTCCATTTTGGTGACGATGCGCATTTCGGCCTGAAACGTGGTTCGGGCGGTTTCGATGGCTTCGCGGGCATAGTTCAGTTCCATGTCGTGATGCGCAAACAGCTTGACCGAATGGATGTTGGTATAGGCATCCACCACCCGGCCCGTTACCGCCGACCGCGCATCCGAACTGGCTTTGGATGCAGGCCCGGCGCGTTGCAGCGTCCAGCGGACTAACCACGCAGAGCAGACAAACCAGATCACCAGCGGTGCCAGAAGCCGCAAATCCGCCCCGGCCAGCATGAAGCCCGCGCCGATCACCGTCACGCTGGCAAACGCCAACGCGTCAAAGGTCTGAAACACCGCATCTCCTGCTGCAGGCGGGGTTTGCATGATTCGGTTGGCAATGCGGCCCGCAAAATCGGATTCGAACCAACCAACCGGTTGACGGATCACATGGCGGTGCGACCGCCAGCGGATCATCGTGCCGAAGTTGGGCAGGATGGTGTTGTGCAAAAGCGCCACATTGGCCGCCAGCAACAAGGGCCGGATGATCAGAATCGCCGCCGCGACCCACATCAATTCGGTGCCATAACGCGCCCAGATCTGGACTGGAGTATCGGTGGACAGCACATCCACCAGCCGCCCGACATACCAGATCAGCGCGACATCGGCCGAAGCCGAAATGATCGACAACACCGCCGTCACCGCGAATACACCCCGGAACGGCTGGATATATTCCTTTAAAAACGGCCACAATCGCCGGGGCGGCGTATCGTTTTGCGTATAGGTGGCGTAGGGATCGACCAACCCCTCGAAAAACTTGAACATGATCGCCTCAGAGGGTTGGTAATAGATATAGTCCGGATCGCCGGAAAGGGAAGCCGTCAACCCAGCAGATCGGCGCGCGTCGCCATCAGGTCAGACGCCAGCCAACGGTTCTGCAGGTGTTGCAGACGCTGACCCAAGGCCGGACCATGCAGTGCAGGCATCAGGTCGGACGCCGTCACTGGAAACACGGCCGCAGCGCCGCGGGCAATGTCAGTCTGCCAGCCTTGCGGCAGAGCGTTTTCCAGCAGTGCCGCCCGCGCCAGAACCGTATCTGCGGCAATGTCTGCCCCCAACTTCCAACCCAGCGCCGCCGGGGTCAGGCCTGTGCCAATTTCGTCTCTGATCCGCATGACAGAGCCGCTTTGCGCACGCGACAGCCGCCAGTCCACCTCGCCACCCAGAACAGCCAGCCGCCGCTGCCAGCGGAGGGCGAGGCTTTCCTCCAGATGCACCAAAGGGGCCAGCGCGCGTGGGTCGGACCCCGGCAGCACGGCAGACAGAACCCCGGCCTGCGCCATGCTGGCAACCGCAGGCGCCGGGTCGAAGGCCGACAGCAGCTTGACCATCTCGGCCCCGATGCGTTCGCGTGAAAGCGTCTCTAAACCGCCAGTCAGAGCCGCACAGGCGGCCAGACCTTCGACGTCGATGCCGCCTGACGGATCGCCATACCAGGCATGGAACCGGAAGAACCGCAGGATACGCAGGTAATCCTCGCGGATGCGCAGGCCCGCGTCACCCACAAATCGCACCCGGCGCACGGTCAGGTCCGGCAAACCGCCCAGCGGGTCGATCAGATGGCCCAGCCTGTCAGCATAAAGCGCGTTCATCGTGAAATCGCGCCGGGCCGCATCGGTTGCTACATCCGTCGCAAACGCTATGACAGCATGCCGACCGTCGGTTTCCACATCGCGCCGAAATGTTGTCACCTCGTGCGGCAAGCCTTCGGCGATCACGGTCACCGTTCCATGCGCAATGCCGGTTGGCACGACGCGAAAACCGGCCTTTTCCGCAAGGATAGTGACGTTTTCGGGCCGTGCATCGGTCGTCAGATCAATATCCGCAACAGGTGCCCCAAGCAGAGCGTTGCGCACGCAACCGCCCACAAACAGCGCGCGATATCCCGCCGCCTCAAGAACGCCACACAGGGCTTGCGTGCCGGGATGGCTGATCCAGTCGCCGCCGATCTTCATAACGCCACGCGGTCGGCCAGACCCCGCAGGATGCGCGCAGTCGCCCCCCAGACGTAATACGGGCCCCACGGAACAGAATAATAGCGGCGGATCTGTCCCTGCCAGCGGCGTTGTTCGATCGCATAATGTCGCAGATCCAAAAGGTGCGACAGCGGCACGGTGAACACTTCATCCACCTCGCCTAATTCTGGCACCGGGTCAAAGGGGCGGGTGATGCGGGCCAGTATAGGTGTGATCACAAATCCGGTGACAGTTTCATGCGGCGGCAGCCGCCCCAGAATTTGCACGGCATCGGGCGGCAGACCCACCTCTTCGTGCGACTCGCGCAGGGCGCAAGACTCCAGCGAGACGTCGGTCGCATCCAGCTTGCCACCGGGAAGGGCGATCTGTCCCGGATGGTGCAGCAAATGCGACGACCGTTTGGTCAGCAATACGCCATTGCCCGGCCCCACGGCCACCAGCACCGCCGCCGCGCGCAGCTTGCGGTCTGGCGGCATCTGGAAATTGGGGTTCAGATCAAAATCCGACGATTCCCCTGCGGGCCGCGCAATCGCCTCCAACAGGAAAGACAGGTCAGGCATCTTTGCCCTCGAACCCCAGCGTCAGGGGGTCGAGTTCGTAATGTGCGCCGCAGAACTGGCAATCGGCGGTCACCACGCCTTCGTCCGTCGTCATGTGTCGGATGTCTTTCTGGCTGTAGATCGACATGGCGCTGCGCACCTTGTCTTCGGAACACGAACAGCCAAACCGCAAAGGCTGCGGATCGAACACGCGGGGGTCTTCTTCGTGGAACAGCCGCACCAAAAGTTCCGTCGGGGCGACGGTCGGCCCGATCAGCTCCAACTCTTCGACCGTATCCAGCAGGATGTTGCAGCGCGACCAGTCTTCGCCCGCGTCGCCCCCCAGAATATCGGTGTGATGCAGCAACCCGCCGTCGCCCGAACCGGCATCGGCGGCCACCTCGACCGACATGCCGGCCTGCGGCATATGTTGCAGCATCACGCCGCCCGCGCGCCAGTGTGCAGGCTCGCCCGGAACCTGGCTTTTACCAAAGGTTACGGCGAACCGGGTCGGAAGCTGTTCGGACTGCGCAAAGTAGGTCTCGGCGCAGTTCGCCAACGATTCCCCGGCAATCGGCGTGAAGCCCTGATAGGGCACCATGCCTTCGCCCTGATCCAGCATCACGGCGAAATACCCCTCGCCGATCTGGCTGAACGGAACAGCGTCAAGATCCAGCCGGTCGTCGTCGTAGCTTGCGTAGGCGCGGATGCGGGCGGGTTGGCCGTCTTCGGTCGGGCCGTAGTAATCGGTTGCGATCAACCGCGCCGGACCCTTGCCGCGAATTTGCAGCGAGAGTTTCCAGCGCAACTTTACGGACTGCCCGATCAGCGCGGTCAGCACCACTGCCTCGGCCACCAGCGCTTCGATCACCGGGGGATAGGAATGTTGGCGCAATACCTGTTCCAGCACTCCGTCCAGCCGCACCACGCGGCCCCGGATGTCGGAACGGTCAAGCTGAAATGGCAGGACGGTATCGTCCCAGGCGAGTTGTGTGGCAGACATGGGATTTCCTTCGGGCGACAGCCCGTGCATAGCCCTCCTATATAGTCAGGACAACCGGCGGACCAAGGGGGGGACGATGATCCGACGTTACGGAGAGGCTGTGAAAGCGGGGCAACGCTATACCCGCAGGCCGGGGGTCTATGCCGTTCTGTTGCGCGGCTGCGATTTGTTGCTGACGCATCAGGCCGAACCGGTGCCGGAATTTCAACTGCCCGGCGGTGGCATTGATCCTGGCGAACACCCCATCGCAGCGCTGCACCGCGAGGTGTTCGAAGAAACCGGCTGGTCGATCGGCAGCCCGCGGTTTCTGGGGGCATACCGGCGGTTTACCTACATGCCGGAATACGACCTGTGGGCGGAAAAGCTGTGCAAGATTTTCCTTGCGCGGCCGATCCTGCGGCTTGGCCCCCCGCGCGAACCGGGGCATCAGGCGATCTGGACCCATGCGGCGAAGGGCGAAATGCTGCTGAACAATGTGGGCGACCGCGAGATTCTGTCGGCAGTGTTGCGAGTCTAGTCGGCAGGTCCGTGAAAATCCAAGACAATTCCTGACACATCGTCGGGGAAATCCGACGCGCCATGATGCACCGACAGGTCCCACACCAGCGCCTCGAGCAGATCGGGGCTGGTCAGGTGGCGGTTGGCTTGCACCAGATCAATCGTGCCTTCGGTGCCAAGTTCGGCACCCGTCGGATCGGGACATTCGGTTATGCCATCCGACATCAGCACCAGCCTGTCGCCGGGCGCCAGTTTCAGGGTGATCCGTTCATAAACCGCCCCGTCAATCAGTCCGATCGGCAAGCCGCCTTGCCCCACCACCTCGACCTCTCCACCCGCCCGCAAAACCAGCGGGTGCGGATGCCCCGCCTGCACCAACATGACCGACCCGGAGTGCAGATCGACCTCAGCGTAGACCATGGTAAAATACTGATCGACCTGAACCCGTTCGATCATCATCTTGTTCAGCCGAAACGCCACCATTTCGGGAGGCCAGGCATCGTTGCTGCCTTGGGACCGGCTTGCCATCGCGATATTTTGATCCGGAGCGCCGGCCGAAAGCAGGCCCGCCAGCCGCGCCGTCAGCATCGCCGAGGCGACGCCGTGCCCTGACACATCAAACGAAAACAGCACCAGACAGCGCGGGTTGATCATAAAACTGCCAACCAGATCGCCGCCGACATGGCCGGACGGGATCAGCATCATCGACACCGCTCCGCCGCCGTAGTTTCGATACCGGTCGCGGACCAGCGTCTGCTGCAGTTTGCGAGCCTCGATCAGATCACGGTCGAGCGAATCGTAGATCTTCTGCAACTTGTCCAGCGTCGAGATCACCAGCCGGTTCTTTTCGACCAGCTCGCTTTGCATGCCGATGATCCGTTCCCCCGCCCGCAACCGGGCCCGCAATTCATCCGGGCTGACGGGCTTGGTCAGAAAATCATCGGCGCCCTGTTCAAGACCATCGGCAATCTCGGCTTTCTCGGATTTTGAGGTCAGCAAGATGAAATACCCATACCCCTCGCGCGGCAGCGCGCGAAACGCATGGCACAGATCAAGCCCGGACATCCCCGGCATCATCCAGTCGCTTAAAACGATGTCGAAAACCGTCTGTTGACACAAAGCCAGCGCCTCTTCGCCTGACCCAGCCTCGGTCACCCGGAAGCCCCAGCGGGTCAGTTGCATCGACAGCATCCGGCGCTGCGCCTTGCTGTCATCGACAACAAGCACATGATGCTGTCCCCCCAGAACCGGGGCCGGATCGCGTTCGTTACGCAGATGCGCAGTTGCCAACACAACGACCTCTTTGCTTTGTTGCCCCTGTCTTGCAGGTGCCCTCTTAAGGTTCCATGAAAAATAAAGTCTTATACCAACCTGCGCTGATCAGCACTCATGAGCCCATTGGCGCATCCCGATGGATTTGATGCGGGCGGGCTGGTCGATCAGCTTGTTCCAAGCATCACAGCAATGATCGACAATTTCGTTG